>ERZ1370068.9951-contig-8691_pt1 | contig 40346 bp, 51 predicted proteins | sample MGYA00561227_ERZ1370068 | MGnify/ENA primary metagenome ERZ1370068 (study PRJEB38410, sample SAMEA6850437) | metagenome | study: Metagenomic assessment of the ecological functions of the soil: analysis of the soil microbiota associated with the... | reverse complement strand
ATTACGTATTGCTATCCTATCAAAAATATGGTTGTCTGGTTTAACGGATAAAGCGAATACCGGATAATGAGATAACTCAGAAAGTGTACTTTTTTTCGATCAACTCAACAATATACTTTTACAGTAAGAGAAATCATACCCGTATAAAACGGCAGGTAGAAGATTCTGTCAAAAAATGAGGCTACGTTTTGCTTAATAAAATAATAGTAGTGAAAAACGATTAATTTTCTGCAATAATTACAAGTTAACCCCTCACTACGACATCGTCTTCAGTGGACAATTCTACTCCATCCTTGTCCCTGCCCCGTTCTGCCCAAAAGAGCAATTTCAATCAAATTTGGAGGAGCCTGATGATCGTTCTACTCGTCAATGGGTTCCGGGACTCAGTTCCATATCCCAAAATTATTGGGCAAAGTCTTAAATCCTTCAGGTTTCATCTATACAATAGTAAAGGCAGGAAATTTGTCTCGAGACTCAAATAAGAGTAGGAAACTTACGAAAAAGGATAAACAGGAAGGGCTAGGGAAGACCAGCGAAGCTGTTCTAAACAGAATGATGGAAGATGATAAGTTCCCAAAGTGTAGGGGGATATGACGCTATCGATTTAGATACACTTTCCATGCAGAGGCATAAGACAGGTTTTGGAATGCATTAAAAAGAACGTTATCAGATAATACTTCAATGAAAACCATGGTTCAGGACTTTCTTCTCAAACACGTAGGATTGCCCAAGTTATCATTTGTTATCATGTATGCCATGACCTAGTTGAACTCGACTAAAATGAGTATGACACTGCCACCAGATAAGCTGGTCACAATAATCAGAGCTTTTTCATATGAAATAGTCCTCTGTCCAAGTAATTGAAAGTTATGATGGATATGCTGAAATATGTCGGTGACGCAGTAATAGCATTCTTCCGCCTGGTTTAAATAAATATCTTACTTATGATAAGGCAGTTCGATGTGGAAAATCAATGATTACTGTCATACAGGATGGGATTAATCCTATCTTAAGTAAAGATGACTATCCTGAATTACGTATAAAAAGTTGGTATAGATGAAGGAGAAAATGTGGTTGTTCAGTAATACAGTTACGATAATAGCTCGCAAATTGACATTCTTGGGTATACAATGAACGTGGCAGCAAAGATAACTTCCATACGGGGCCGAATCAAGGTATCTGGGGTGTATAATGTCTTCAAATTACTACATCCCAATACACAGGATGAATTCCCAGAGTCATTAAGCCTCCGTGATGAATGGAAATATCTTGATAGTGATACTGACAAGGTTTACAAAGTTTATACATTAAAGTAAAAGGTCCTATGTGCATATGGAATGTGCAAGATTGTGCAGCGGAATATTTCGTAGAAACATATGCAACCACGAAGACTAAAAACAAAACCAGCAGTACTGAATATGTAGACTCCCGGAACTATTTGTTACCACTACGCAATTCATTTCAGTTTGATACTATGCTGTAAACAATCATTTACAAGTTTGAATATAAAATCCCATGATCTACGTCAAAAAATGGGAAAACTTACTCGACTTTTCTTTCAATTTTTCTTTATTGCATCTGCACCAAGGTCTCTGTCTGGATCTTTTGATTTTGTTAGCTACTACTTTTGCACCAGCTTTAATCGAGATCTCCTGCATTCTCTAAATTTTCTTCTCTGTATCGCTCTTGAAGTATGCGCTTTTGTTTCTTCAAATTCATTTGTCATTATATTAGTAGTACTAGCACCATCATATTTATCTCTCTCTGACAGTAAAGAATTCAAACCAATTTACCGACGATAGAAAACAATGATATAATAATTCAGATTAAGCCTGATTATCTGAGAATTTTAATAGATACCGCAATCTTCAACGACTTTTCTAAGAAATAGTCAATATGCCGGATTGAGTATTATTTTTATATCATCTATATTTAATTTATCCTTTAACTTCTGACTTAGAGGCACATTACAATATCTTTCCAGTATGGCGGCGCTTTCAGACCTCAAAAATTTACGCGTAGTTTGGGCTGCCACGCTCTTAGGATGACAACATCATCTGCATCCTTCGCTTTTCATTCCTTTCGTATTGGCTAGAATTTCAACCTGACTTCTAGCTGCTATTATTTCTAATATAATAGAAAACACATGAAATCTTCCGAGTCTCTTACCTGCACGAAATAGCGAAGTAAATAGCTATGTGTTTCGTCCAATCTTTCCATAAAGCCATTATGAGCCCTAATTTGCGGTAAGATGGCTCAGTTCTCATTAGTTGCAAAAACGAGACAAACTCGGTTATTTGTAACGCCGTGCTTTTATATCATAGTCTATTCTTTTGGACACACTGCCAACTTTGCCATACTTGTTGTTTATTCTTACTTCCTAGCGAAGCATTTTCGGTGAGTCCGTCACACAATTTAAGAAGGGTATTTTTCATATGTTCAACATGCCATTCCTTCATAGGATAACTATTTTTGTTTCATTATAAAAGCAATATACGCTCACCGTAGTATCTATAATTTAGGTATTATTTGGTAGATTGGCTCATATGGGACATAAAAATTGGAGAAAATTAGCGATACGGCCTCCATGTTAATTTCTTTGATTTTTACAGGATCTAATTTAAATGAACATAGTAGGTTAATTTTCGGACCATTCTTTGCCACAGTATCAGCGGCTTAATTATGCCCTACTTTATCTTTTCGTCGTCCTCTAAGATGAATCTTCCAACTCTCCTAACCCATACCGCCAGCCCCTGGAGGTGATGTAATCCCACTCCCCTGTAAATTGATAGAATTTTGCAGGTTCTTTACCGAAGCTCTGCTGTTCATCACCAGTAACCCAAAAGTGGACCGGAAACAAGTATCTAGTTGATTTTATATGTCGTCATAAAATCTGTGATTTCTTCGGTTTTGCTAATTTTCCTAAAATCAGCTTGTCATGTTTATCAATTTTACTTCACTATCACCGATCAGCTTTACTAGCGCATTAAAGAATCCAGTCATTTTTGGTCAATACTGTACTGCACTTGCGCTGAAAGTTCTGAATCCAGTCCGTAATCTAGCATGCAGCTTTTCGATTTATTTTTGCATCTTCGTTTAAGCTTGTAGCATATAACTAATGCCTACGTATCCAGTATTTAGAGTTTGTTAGGTTCGATTTTCTGTGCGGTATATCTATTAGTAAAGCATATACTGTTTGTTGTAGCTTAAAAAGAAACAATTTGCTCTGTATCGACAAATACATTTCTTCCTCTATCATTGACAACTCTAATTTGCAAAGTTTTGTAGTTTTGCTGGATTCTCTGTAATAAGGAATATTCAAATAGGTTGCACAAGACTTGGAATTGAATCTAGCACAGAATTTATATGATTATGTTACTTTATTAAAGTAATTTGTTATATTTTCACAGAATTTAGCACTAGTTTGTTGCGCAACTAATGTTTTCAGCTTATGAATTCATAGCCTGTTTTAGATGATATGATTGGAGGAATACGTATGGCCAAGTCTGCAGCGATTTTTGGATACGCGTTAATTCTGTTGTATCACTTTCGTAAAAATTACTACAACTTTAGCCTATTTACTTTGAGCCTCGTCTAAGTACCTGCAACAGCTGAGTATTTACTCTTATTTCATCAAGCGGTTGAGAACAATCTATCAGTAAAAGAATCAAATTGGCAACTAATGATTCCTCTAATGTGGACTTGAATGCATGTATCATGGGTTGAAGTCTGCTAATAAACTCAACCGTGTCAGTCAGAAGAAACTTCTCTTATTAATGAAAAATGACCTTGTGCTTGTTGAAAGAGTAGTAAATAAATTATCAGAGGTTTCTTTCGTTTCCTGTGTGAGTAAATTAAATAGAGTTGTTTTTCCTGAACTTGTATATCCCACAAGGGCTACTATTGGTATTTCATTACCCGATCTTTGGTCTAGATATAACTGGCGGTCTGCGTTTTGCATCTGACAACTTATCTACGATGAAACCTATCTGTCTTTTAAGGTCACGAAATTTCTACATCTACGACATATTCTCCACGCCTCCCTCCTTTTCCGGGTCTCTCCATTCCATGTTGAAAGATTAGCTGACTCTCTAACCCTAGGTAATTCATATTTTATCTCCGCCAATTGGATTTGCAATTTTGCTTCCGAAGTAGTTGCTCAGAGTGCTGAAAATATCTAAAATGAGTCGTTCTCTGTCTATGACTTTTAATTCTGTTACTTTTTCTAAATTAAATAATTGCCTTGCTGTCAGATGTTCGTCTACTATAATTAATTGTTCTGACTTATCTTCAGTGCTGAATTTTTCGCCCAAGAATTCCTTTGATTTCGTCAACTTTCCTTTCACCGAGGCCAGCGGCTTGAGTGATTGAGCATTTCTGAGTAAATATTTTTACTATTTCGTAGTTACCAGCAGATTCTACTAGACTTCTTTGCGGCGTTTTTTGCCTGAATTCGTCCGGGATAGCTAACTAGTATTACCTCTTTTCAGTTTCATCAGACCTAACACCCTTTGCAATAATTGAAGTAATGATTAATGCGTGATGCATAATCGTGAATTTCTGATGAAAGTAGGAGTTCATTCAGAAACGGTATCTTCAGTTTGAAAAATGTCATTACCTTCAATGAGTAGCATAGATAGTCTGTACTATACTATTATACATGACTAGGACTAAAAGTTATAGCTTACGTAAAGCTTTACTCATGATACTATTATCCTTTCTAATTCTTTCCTCACCAATGACACAGGAGGAGAGTGAAACTGACAATAGTTTGCATTAGTATCATATTCCTTATTGCATTCGGGACATACTCTAATTGTTGTTACATATTCTCCTCCCAGTCAATATCCACTCCACATCTATCGAGCTATCGATATGAGCCTTGGTTCACTCGTATGAAATGTGATTAATGTTCCACAATCAGGGATTACCGCATAGATACGTGCGTTTGCCAAGAGAACCCTCTAATCCCTTCACTATCGAATCCAACATCTTGATCAGAGAATTGTCGGTTTCGGCAGAGGGTCTTTGATAGAGCTTAAACCTTTTCGATGATGCATCTTTAACTATCCTCTCTTTCAGCTTCCTTGATTTATTCTCCATATACTAGTTTATATCATCTATATCTCTAAATATACAGCTATAATTGACAATTTTTATTGATATTTTAGAAATATAGCTGACTTTGTCGTATTAATACACAATCCTATCGACATACAAATGTAGAAAAGATCCGGCTTGACTACTTCAGAGTAGTGGCTACAGAAATTGTAATACTCTACGTCACATTATTAAATATTTACCTATTTACAGTTATTTTGTGAAGAAGATCATCTTAAAGCTGACAAAATAAAGAATAGCACAAAATCCAGTTTCGAGGTTGTCATTTTATTTGATTTAGTGATTCAAATTTAGTCATAGTATATTTCAGATGGTAAAAGGTTTAAATGTTCGAGTCCTACTAATATAGATAATGGCAGAAAAATTCAGGGCGTATATGTTCAACCAACAACAGGTGGTTAAATATATAAAAATGAGTGTAATTGCACGGTGCTATAATTGTAATCAGAAAGTATACTTTTGACGATAGGGATTAGGAATGGTTATGGCTCAGCTATTCGTTTGGATGATCATGGTGAACCACATAGATGCAAACAGTAAATATCAAAAACCGGTTTTAATGAAACCCAAAATGTTTCAAATGCGGGGAAAGCATATTTTTTGATGTTAATTATGTTTCCATTTCGAGGAAGAGTGCATCCCTCTTGGTTTCTTATTCTGGAAAATCTCATGGTATGTGTAGTAAAAGCACAAAATAATTGCCTCCTCACTGAATATGGATATTATTTTATCAAAATCCTTTGTAGTTTGTTGATGAACTTCTCGGCTCATACCAAAGATGTTCTTATTTCTCGTGAATCTTTAAAGACCAGGAGATTTTGTAGTTTATCTTACGTCGAATTCGCCTCAGATCATCTTATTGAATCAACTTTTGTCTTTACATCAGATAATGGTTCTAATTTAATTATTTCATCCCATGTTCCCGTTGCTGAAAGCATATAAGATTTGCATTGACCTTCTGATTGTAGGTTTATAATATCACCGGTTGTAACTAGAACTCTGGAATAAATTGTTTAAGAACTGCAGGAAACTAGGGCCTGCTACTATGCTTTGACTTCCTCTTCCTAATGGTTTACTGTAATAGTTTTCAAGAGTAGTGTCCAGTCCTTCATCGCTCAGAGTTTTTCTACAAAGATTAGCCATATCCTACAAACTGCGGTTTTCTTTATACACATTTAGAATTGCCATTTTAAATAATTCCCAGTTATCGCATATTGCCAACTACATTTATTTATTATCTGTTAGACATATGATTTAGTTCGTAAAATTAGGTCAAAATACATCATTTTAAACGAGTCAAATATCAACTCTTCGCGAAAATCCTCGCTCGCGTAGGCGCGAAGGATCAGATCCCGCCCTCGTCGCGCGACAGCGTGCGCCGGATGCGACGCACCGCCTCCTTGGTGACTTCGAGCGTGATCGGCGCGTGGCCAGCAACCAGCTTGCGGTTTCGTCGGCGCGGCGCTGCAGCGTTGCGACGTCGGGCACCACTTCGTTGAGCAGGCCGAGCGCCAGCGCTTCTGGCGCCTCTGACCAGCCGCGCCGTAAAGATCAGATCCTTGGTCCGCGCCGGCCCGATCAGCGAGGCGAGCCGGCTAGATGTTCGACATCGACAGGCAATTGCCCAGCGTGCGCGCGCGATCGGGAAAGCCGATCCGCGTCGACGCGGTGCCGATGCCGGATGTCGCAGCAGGCCGCGATCCCTGCCCCGCCGCCGGTGCAGGCGCCGGCAATCGGCCGCGATGATCGGCACCCGGACACTGTTCCAGCGCGCCGAGCACGCGATCGATCCGCGCCTCATAGTCGAGCGCGTCCTGCGGCGGTCTTGAAGGCGCGGAATTGCGAGATGTCGGTGCCGGAGGCGAACGCCTTGTCGCCGGCGCCGGTCAGGATCAGCGCCTTGATCGAGCGGTCGGCGTTCACGGCTCTCGCAGATCGCCGCCATCTGCTCGTACATCGCAAAGGTCAGCGCACTGCGCGCCTGCGGACGGTTGAAGGTCAGGCGGGCGATGCCGTCCTCGACGGAATAGAGCAGGTCTTCGGTCGGCGGTGTACCGGGGCGTTCATGGCGCGCTCTTTCTGCGTTGAATTGGCGCGCGCCCTCGCAGCTTCCGAAGGCGCATACCGGCTCAGGCGACCGCAGCCTTCGATTTTGGCATCGGCACCACGTCGCGCCCTTTCAGGACTTCCATGGCGGCCAGCACGCCGCCGCTGCGATGCGGTACCTTGGCGAGATCGAGCCCCATCTCGACGCCGGACAGCGTGCCCATCAGCATCAGATCGTTGAAATGACCGATATGGCCGATCCGGAACGCCTTGCCCTTGATCTTGTTCAGGCCGGTGCCGCAGCGACATGTCGAAGTTTTCGAGCACGACTTTGCGGAAATTGTCGGCGTCATGACCTTCCGGCATCACCACGCCGGTCAGCGCCGGCGGAATGCGCCGTGCGGATCCTGGCACTGGGTTCCAGGTCCCATGCCTTCACCGCCGCCGCGCGTTGCCGCGCTGATGGCGCTAGTGGCGGGCGAAGACGTTGTCGAGCCCCTCCTCCTCGAGCATCGCGACCGCTTCCTTCAGTCCATAGAGCAGGTTGACCTGCAGGCGTATAGGGCCAGGTGCCGACCTTGTTGAAGGCAATGACCTCCTGCCAATCCCAGATAGGACCGCATCGACGGGTTGGCCTTCGCCACCGCCAGCGCCTTTTCCGACACCGCGTTGAAGCCGAGGCCCGGCGGCAGCATCATGCCCCTTCTGCGAGCCGGCCGACCGACACGTCGATGCCCCAGGCGTCGTGCTCGTATTCCAGCGAGCCGAGGCCGGAAATGGTGTCGACCATCAACAGCGCCGGATGTTTGGTGCGGTCCATGCGCCTTGCGGACTTCGAGCGGATGGGTGACGCAGCCGGTCGAGGTCTCGTTGTGCACGACACATGACCGCCTTGATCTGGTGCTGCGCGGTCGGCCGCACAGCTCTGCGCCTCGATCTGCTCGAGATCGGCGCCACGGCGCCAGTCGCCGCGGCATGAAATCGACGTCGAGCTTGAATTTGTCGGCGATGCCGAGCCACAGCACCGCGAACTGGCCGGTCTCGGCGCATCAGCACCTTGTCGCCGGGCGACAGCGTATTGACGATCGCGGCTTCCCACGCGCCGGTGCCCGACGACGGATAGATGATCACCGGCTGCCTGGTGCGAAACACCCGCTAGCAGCGGCCGCCAGCACGGCAAAGCCCGAGCTCGGCGAATTCGGCGCCGCGATGATCCAGGGTCGGCATGTCCATGGCCCGCAGCACCCGGTCGGGCACGTTGGTCGGTCCTGGAATCTGCAGAAAATGCCGTCCAGTATGCATGGTCATGGGCGTCCTTCCCGGTCTAGTCTTGGTCTTCGCGAGCCGCTCGAATATCACTATTCGGCGGGCTTGTCCCCCGCCCGGCGGGCACCGTCAATGCATAAGAACGGTGGTCCCGCTCGCAAAACGTCAAATCCGGACGCAAGGCAGCAAGGACATCACATCAGATTGAACCGAGAGGGGTACCTTATCTTTGCTTCACGCACAATTTCTGCAACCTAGGCCCGTACCGGACGCCACAGTTGCCCCACGCTGCCGAACGCCTTGGTCGATCAGCGGCCAGAACAGCAGGACGATCGCCAGCGTCGTGATCGAGCCGACCAGGCCGTTCGACCAGAACACCTTCATGTCGCCGCCGGCGCCGATCATCGACAGGCGGAACGCATCCTCGGCGCGGTTGCCGAGCACCAGCGCCAGCGTGAACGGCGCCAGCGGAATGCCGATCTTCTTGAAGACGTAGCCGACGACGCCGAAGCCGAGCATCAGCCAGATGTCGAACATCGCGTTCTGGATCGCATAGGCGCCGATCGCGCAGGACACCACGATCATCGGCGCCACCGCCGCGAACGGCACCCGCAGGATCGACGCAAAGATCGGCACCGTGGTGAGCACCATCACCAGCCCGACGACGTTGCCGAGATACATCGAGGCGATCAGGCCCCAGACGAAATCCTTGTGCTCGACGAACAGCAGCGGGCCGGGATTGAGGCCCCACACCATCAGGCCGCCGAGCAGGATCGCCGCGGTGCCGGAGCCGGGAATGCCGAGCGCCAGCATCGGCAGCAGCGCCGCGGTGCCGGAGGCATGCGCCGCGGTTTCCGGCGCGAACACGCCCTCGATGCGGCCCTTGCCGAAGCTCTCCGGATCCTTCGAGAAGCGCTTGGCGAGGTTGTAGCCCATGAAGGAGGCCGCGATCGCGCCGCCCGGCGTGATGCCGAGCCAGCAGCCGATCGACGGAGGAGCGCAGCAGCGTCACCCAGTATCTCGGCAGGTCCTTCCAGACCTTCAGCACCACGCGCAGGCTGATGCTCGGCGGCGTGGCCGCGCAGCGCGAGGCGCTCCTCCATGGTCAGCAGGATCTCGCTGATGCCGAACAGGCCGATCACCGCGACCAGGAAGTTGATGCCGCGCAGCAGCTCGCTCGAAGCCGAAGGTCATGCGCAGCTGGCCGGACACGGTGTCCATGCCGATGCCGGCCAGCAGCAGCCCGAGCGCCATCGAGATGACGGTCTTGTGCTTGGCCTCGCGGCCGAGCCCGACGAACGAGCAGAAGGTCAGCAGATAGACCGCGAAGAATTCCGGCGGCCCGAACTTCAGCGCGAACGACGCGATCACCGGCGCCAGGAAGGTGATCAGCAGCACCGCGACCAGCGAGCCGATGAAGGACGACGTGAACGCCGCGGTCAGCGCTTCGGCCGCCCTGCCCTGCTGCGCCATCGGATAGCCGTCGAAGGTGGTCGCGACCGACCACGCCTCGCCCGGGATGTTGAACAGGATCGAGGTGATGGCGCCGCCGAACAGCGCGCCCCAGTAGATGCACGACAGCATCACGATCGCCGAGGTCGGGTCCATCGGTGAAGGTGAGCGGCAGCAGGATCGCGACGCCGTTCGGCCCGCCGAGGCCCGGCAGCACGCCGACGAAAATGCCGAGCACGAGCCCGACCATCATCAGCGCCAGCGTCTTCCACGTCAGCAGGACGGCGAAGCCGTGCAGCAGCAGGCCGAGAGCTTCCATCGCGATCTCCGTTGGCCTAGTAGCCGAACAGGCCGCTTCGAGCGGACCCTTCGGCATGATGACGTCGAACGCGATCGTCGAAGGTGACGAACATGATCGCGGTGAACAGGAACGCGGTGAGCAGCGACTTCCACAGCGCGATCCGTCCGACCATCCGCATGAAGCCGGCGATCAGACACGAAGCTCGCGACGTAGAGCCCGAGATACTGCATCGGCCAGGCAGAACAGCAACGTCGGCACGAACACCTGCATGACGCGCCGAAGCTGGCGCGGGTCACGAAGGTTTCCGCGGCCTCCTTGCGCGACAGAAAGCGCGGCGACGAGGCCGTACAGGCTGGCGCCGGCCGAGGATGACGCGACAGATAGAACGGGAAATAGCCGGCCTGCGGACCGGTCGAATCCCAGGCGATGCCGGTGCGCCAGTTGTCGAAGCCGAGCGTTGCCGCCAGCGCCAGCAGCAGCAGCGAGACGGTCGATATCGACGATGCGGATGCTGGTCACGACCGGCGAGTCAGCTTCCGGCGCGGTCGGATCCTCGACAACGATTTCAATTTCGGGTATTGGACATCAGGGGCTTCGCGCGGAACGCGACAGCTCAGCAGCCGGCGAATGTCCGCGTCGATCCAGTGCGGACCGCGGCCGCGCTCGTTGTGATCGGGTCAGCGCTGATCGACGAAGCGCGCGTCATTTCGCGACGAAACCCGCCTCGTTCATCAGCGACGTGTTGAGCTTGTCGTCTTCCTCGAGGAATTTCAGCATGTCCGTTGCCGGTGAGGAAGATCGGCTTCAGCGCCTGCTTTTCCATGTAGTCCTTGTACTCGGCGGTCTGCGTCACCTTCTGGAACAGGTCGACGTAGAACGCGCGACTGTTCCGGCGTCACCTTGCCGGGCAGGAACATGGCGCGCAGCATCAGATACTGGACGTCGAGCCCCTCTTCCTTGCAGGTCGGGATATCGTTCCACGACTGCGTGTCGGTCACCTTGGTCTTGTAGGAGATCCGCTCCTTGTCGAACACGCAGAGCGCGCGCACCTGGCCGGCGCGCCAGACCTCGAGATTTTCGGATGGGTTGTTGACGTTGGACTCGGTGTGATTGCCGACCAGCTGCGTCGCCGCCTCGCCGCCGGACTTGTAGGGCAGATAGGCGAACTTCGCGCCGGTCTTCTTTTCCATGAACACGGTGAGCACGTGATCCTCGCGCTTGGAGCCGGTGCCGCCCATCTTGAACGGCGGATCGGCAGCCTTGGCGGCGGCGATGAACTCCTTCACGGTCTTGTACGGCCGCGTCGGCGTTGTCCCACAGCACGAACTGGTCCATCGCGACCACCGACACCGGCGTCAGGTCGCGCCAGTTGAACGGAATCTTGGCCGACGAGCGGCAGCATGTAGATCAGCGAATAGGCGATCAGCACCTTGTTGGCGTCGCCGTCGCTGGACTTCATGTACATCAGCGCCTCGGCGCCGGACGCGCCGCCCTTGAGCGACACGACCATCGGCTGCTTCATCAGATTGTTCTTCTGGATCGCGGCCTGCATCATCCGCGCCATCTGGTCGGAGGCGCCGCCGGCCCCGGCCGCGACCACGGATCTCAACCGGCTTAGTCGGTCCTGTGCGCAGGCCGGTGCACGCTTGACACAGCGATTGCGAGCCAAGCGCCGGCTCCTTGCACTCACCTTGCGCATGTATTTCTTCCTCCTCCGTTGGGCCTGACGTTGACGATGCACGGCAGCTTTCGATGTTTTGGTATCTCGCGAGTTCGCGAGCTTTGCTCGCCATGCTGCAGCTTGCCGATCACTTTCAGATGAGCGTGGGAGCGATTGATTTCCGTCCGTCCTTCTGAGACAGCTCATCGCGGCGTCGACGCCGCCGGCCCGATGCGGCACGCCGGCGGCGACCAGACCCCATCTCCACGCCGGACAGCGCGCCGAGCAGCGTGAGTTCATTGCACTCGCCGAGATGACCGATGCGAAACACCTTGCCGGCAAGCTTCGATCAGGCCGGAGCCGAGCGACATGTTGTAATTGTCGAGCACGATCTTGCGGAACTGGTCGGCGTCGTGCCCCGGCGGCATCAGCACGGCCGGTCAGCACCGGCGAATATTCGCTCGGGTTCCAGGCACAGCACCTCGAGGCCCCAACGCGTGACGGCGGCGCGGGTCGCCGCCGCGAGGCGCTCGTGACGCGCGAACACCGTTGTCGAGCCCTTCCTCGAGCAGCATCGCGATGGCTTCGCGCAGGCCGTACAGCAGGTTGGTGGCCGGCGTATAGGGAAAGAAGCCGGTCGGCATTCGGCTTCGAGCATCTCCTCCCAGTCCCAGTAGGAGCGCGGCATCTTGTTGGTCTTGCGCGGCCGCGCAGCGCCTTCTCGAGACCGCGTTGAAGCCGAGCCCCGGCGGCAGCATGAAGCCCTTTTGCGAGCCAGCTGACGGTGACGTCGACCTTCCACTCGTCGTGGCGGTAGTCGATCGAGCCGAGCGAGGAGATCGTGTCGACCATGCAGCAGCGCCGGATGGCCGACGCGTGTCGATCGCGGCGCGGATGTCGCCGATCCGGCTGGTGACGCCGGTCGAGGTCTCGTTGTGCACGACGCATCACCGCCTTGATGGCGTGCGCCGTGTCCTGCGCCAGCCTGGCCTCGATCGCGGCGGGATCGGCGCCGTGGCGCCAGTCGCCGGGCATGAAGTCGACGTCGATGCCCCAGCGCGCCGCCATCTGCCGCCACAGGCGTCGCGAAATGGCCGGTCTCGACCATCAGCACCTTGTCGCCGGGCGACAGCGTGTTGACGAGCGCCGCCTCCCAGGCGCCGGTGCCCGACGACGGGAAAGATGACCACCGGGCCGGCGGTCTTGAAGATCTTCTGGCAGCCTTCGAATACCGCCTTGCCCGAGTTCGGCGAACTCGGGCGCTGCGGTGGTCGATCGACCGGCATGTCCATGGCGCGGAGCACGCGATCCGGCACCGGGCTCGGGCCGGGAATTTGCAGAAAATGGCGTCCCTGATGCTGCGTCATGGATCTCCTCCTCACGATTGGCTTGTGAGCGCCATATTTGCATTCAATTTTTGCCGGCTCAACCTAATTTATTGTGTACAATTTTCGATCGACGGTCCCCGTTCTGCGACCATATGTTCCGCTCATGAAACCCATGATCCCCAGTCGACGCCACCTCGCCAAAGCCGTTGATACCGGCGGCAGCGATCCGGCCGCGAGGAAGTCCTCGCTGCACGACGAGATCCTCGACCCGGCTGCGCGACTACATCGTCGAAGGCAACATTCCCGACGGCGGCCGCGTGCCCGAACGCCAGCTGTGCGAGATGCTCGGGCATCTCGCGCACGCCGTTGCGCGAGGCCCTGAAGGTTCTGGCGTCCGAAGGGCTGGTCGAGCTGTTGCCCAACCGCGGCGCGCGCGTGCGGCAATTGAGCGAGCGCGATCTCGGCGAGCTGTTCGACGTGCATGGGCGGCCTGGAAGGCCTCGCCGGGCGGCTCGCCTGCGAAAACATCACCGACGAAGAAATCGCCGAGATCGAGCGGCTGCACTACGAGATGTACGGCTTTTACCTGCACCGCGACATGCACGGCTATTTCCGCGTCAACCAGCTGCATCCATCAGAAGATCGTCGAAGCCTCCGCGCAACGCGGCGCTGCTCAGCTACCTACGCCAACTTCGCCGGACGGATCCGCCGCGTTCGCTACTCCGCCAATTTCGCCCGCAAGCGCGAGCGCTGGGGCGAAGGCGATGCGCGAGCACGAGACGATCCTGGACGCGCTGCGCCGCCGGGCCGGCAGCGAGCTCAGCGACATCCTGTTCCAGCATTTGCGCAACAAGCGGACCGCCGCGCGTCGAACATCTGAGCGTCGGACGGTGCTACGCGCCTGAGGCCGGTTCCGCAGATACCGCTCTGACCGGCAAACTTCGCTCAGGCATGCTTTGAATTCAAAACTTACAAAGCTGAATCAATAGCGAATTGCATTTACTTTCCTTGAGAGCCGCAAGTCGGCAGCAGCGTGCTGTGCGGCCACTGGGATGTGGCATGTCCAACAAGGCTCAACGACGCTTGAAGAGCCGGCTGCGAGCGAGAGATCACCGGCGACGTCCTGTTCGACCGGTTCAGCCGCGGCCGCTATGCCACCGACGCCTCGTTCTACCAGATCATGCCGGCGGGCGTGGTGGTGCCGCGCACCATCGGACGAGGCGCTGCGGGCGCTCGCGATCGCCCGCGACGACGGGCGGATCGTCACGCCGCGCGGCGGCGGCACCTCGCAATGCGGCCAGACCGTCAATGACGGCATCGTCATCGATTTCTCAAAGCACCTGAACCGCATCGTCTCGCTCGACGTCGAGAACCGGACGCTGCGTGGTCGAGCCGGGCATCGTGCTCGACGACCTCAACCGCCAGCTCAAGAAGCACGGCCTGTGGTTTCCGGTCGACGTCTCCACCGCCTCGCGCGCCACCATCGGCGGCATGGCCGGCAACAATTCCTGCGGCGGACGTTCGCTGCGCTACGGCACCATGCGCGACAACACGCTGTCGATGGATGCGGCGCTGGCCGACGGCACGCTGCTGCATTTCGGCGAGGTGCCGCGCGATCTGGCGCAGGTGAATTCGCCGGATAGCGGGCTAGCGCTGTTTCGCGACATGCTCGATCTCGGCGAGCGCGAGGCGGCCGAGATCGCGGAAAGATTCCGAAGGTGCAGCGCCGCGTCGGCGGCTACAATCTCGATGCGCTGGTGCCGCGCAACGCGCCGAACAACATGGCGCATCTGCTGGTCGGCTCGGAGGGCACGCTGGCCTTCACCACCCAGGTCGAGCTGAAGCTGTGGCCGGTGATCCGCAACAAGGTGCTCGGCGTCTGCCATTTCGGCAGTTTCTACGAGGCGATGGATGCCGCCCAGCATCTGGTGAAGCTGCGGCCCGATCGCGGTCGAGCTGGTCGATCGCACCATGATCGCGCTCGGCCGCGAGATCGCGATGTTCCAGCCGATCATCGACGCTGCCGTGCGCGGCGATCCCGATGCGGTCGCTGATCGTCGAGTTCGCCGAGGAAGACCAGGCCGAAAACTCAGCGCGACTGAAGCAGCTCGGCGAGCTGATGGCCGATCTCGGTTTCGGCTGGGACCAGCCGCAACGCAAATGGGGCGGCGTGGTCGAGATCATCGAAGCCTGCGCTGCAGACCGCGATCGCCGAGTTTCCGCGCCGCCGGCCTCAACGTCATGATGTCGATGAAGCAGGAGGGCAAGCCGGTCTCGTTCGTCGAGGATTGCGCGGTGCCGCTGCCGCATCTCGCCGACTACACCGAGCGGCTCAACGCCATCTTCGCCAAACACGGCACCCGCGGCACCATGTATGCGCACGCCTCCGAAGGCTGCCTGCATGTGCGCCCGGTGCTCAACCTGAAGCTCGAGAAGGACGTCAAGGCGATGCGCGCCATCGCCGAGGAAACCTTCGCGATGGTGCGCGAGTACAAGGGCTCGCATTCCGGCGAGCACGGCGACGGCATCGGTGCGCTCGGAATTCCACGAGGCGATGTTCGGCGCGCGCATCATCGCCGATTTCAGCGAGGTCAAGCAGCGCTTCGATCCCGGCAATGCGTGCTCAATCCCGGCAAGATCGTCGATCCGCCAAAAATGGATGACCGCGCGCTGTTTCGCTATCCGCCGGACTATCGCGTCGGCGAGTTGAAGACCGCGCTCGACTGGTCGGCCTATCCCGGCGCCGGCGGCGGCTTCCAGGGCGCGGTCGAGATGTGCAACAACAACGGCGCCTGCCGCAAGCTCGAAGGCGGCGTGATGTGCCCGTCCTATCGCGCCACCCGCAACGAGAAGGATGTCACGCGCGGCCGCGCCAATACGCTGCGGCTGGCGATCTCCGGCCAGCTCGGGCCGGATGCGCTGGCCTCCGACGAGATGATGGACACGCTGAAACTCTGCGTGTCCTGCAAGGCCTGCCGCCACGAATGCCCGACCGGCGTCGACATGGCCAAGATGAAGATCGAGGTGCTGGCCGCGCGGGCGGCGAAGCACGGGCTTTCGCTGCGGGACCGGCTGGTGGGCTATTCTGCCGCGTTATGCCGGCCTGGCGTCGCGCTTCGCCCCGCTCGCCAATTGGCGCAACAACAGCCCGTTGCTGCGAAGGCTGTTCGAGAAAGTTCGCCGGCATCAGCGCGCAGCGCGCTCTGCCGCGCATGGCGGCGCGATGTGTTCAGGCTCGAGGCCGAGGCGATCGGCCCGGCCGATGGCCGCGAGGTCGTGCTGTTCGCCGATACCTTCAACCGCGCCTATGAGCGCGAAAATCTCGACGCCGCGCTGCGCGTGCTGGTCGAAGGCGGATACCGCGTCCACATTCCAAGACCCGCGGATCGCGGCCGGCCGCTGTGCTGCGGGCGGACGTTTCTCTCGGCCGGCCTGGTCGATCACGCGCGCGCCGAACTCGGACCGGCTGGTCGCGACCTACGCGCCGTTCGCCGCGCGCGGCGTGCCGATCGTCGGCCTGGAGCCGAGCTGCCTGCTGACGCTGCGCGACGAGCTGCTGTCGCTGCGTTCCGACGACGACAGCCAAAAGCATCAGCGCGCACGCGCTGCTGTTCGAGGAGTTTCTGGTGCGCGAGGCCGAGGCCGGCCGCCTGCAGCTGCCGCTCGGCCCGGTCGCCGGCAAGGCCGTGGTGCATGGCCACTGCCATCAGAAATCCTTCGGCGCGTTCAAGCCGGTCGAGCAGGTGCTTCGGCTGGTTCCCGATCTGGACGTCGAAACCATCGAGTCCAGCTGCTGCGGCATGGCCGGCGCCTTCGGCTATGGCGCCGACACCTATCAGACCTCGATCGAGATGGCCGAACTGTCGCTGCTGCCGGCGGTGCGGCGCGCCGACGACGCGACGCTGATCGTCGCCGACGGCACCTCGTGCCGGCATCAGATCAAGGATGGCGCCGGACGTGCGGCGCTTCACGTCGCGCGCGTGCTGGCGATGAGCCTCGACAGCGCGCGATCCAACCCAACTCCCCTCCCGCTCGCAAAGGAACCAATCCATGGCTGAACTCACCCTCGACGTCGCCCGCAAGATTCTCGATGCCGCGCTCGCCAAGGGCGTCGAGAAGAAACTGAAACCGCTGCGTCGTCACCGTTCTCGATGCCCGCGGCTGCGTCAAAATCACCGCGGCGCAGGACGGCACCAGCCTGCTGCGCAGCGAGATCGCCCATGGCAAGGCCTACGGCGCGCTGGCGCTGGGCATGGGATCGCGGGCGCTGTTCCAGCGCGCGCAGGAGCAGGCCTATTTCATCGGCGCGGTGAACACGCTGGCGCAGGGCCGGCTGGTGCCGGTGCCCGGCGGCGTGCTGATCCAGGACGGCGGCGTTCTGCTCGGCGCCGTCGGCGTCAGCGGCGACACCTCCGACAATGACGAGCGCCTGCCATCGCCGGCATCGAGGCCGCCGGATTGAAGGCAAATCCGGGCTGATCACGTTCCCGGCCAGGACGGCTTGCGCTTCTCGGCAAACGCCTTGAGGCCCTCCTTGGCGTCCTCCGTCATCGCCAGCAATGCGATCTGGCTTTCGGTATAGGCGATGCTTTCGTCGAACGACATCGAGGCGATCGCGCGCATGGCGTATTTGCCGCGCCGGATCGCGGTCGGCGACTTGTCGACGATGCGGCCGATCAGCCAGTCGACCTTGGCGTCGAGTTCGGCCGACGGCACCACATAGTTCAGAAGCCCGGCGGCCTGCGCGGTCCGCGCGTCGAACGGTTCGCCGGTCAGCGCCCACTCGTTGACCAGGCGCCGCGGCGCGATCGATTGCAGCAGGCTCATCACCTGCATCGGGAACACGCCGACCTTCACTTCGGGCAGTCCGAACATCACGTGGTCGGCAGCCACCGCCATGTCGGTCATGCACAACAGCCCCATGCCGCCGGCCATGCAGACGCCGCCTACCCGCGCGATCGCAGGCTTGGTGGCGTTCTGCGACAGCCGCAACAGATCCGCGTAGTCGACATTCGGCCTGGAGAAATCCATCGCGAACGCGGCGCCGCTGTTCTGCAGGTCGGCGCCGGCGCAAAACGCCTTGTCGCCCGCGCCGGTCAGGACGATGACGCGGACATCCTTGTCGTCATGCGCGTCGCGATAGCCCCTGGCGATGCCGGCGACCACGTCGGCATTGATGGCGTTGCGCTTGTCCGGCCGGTTGATGGTGATCCAGAACGCCTGCCCGCGCTTTTCGAGTATCACGCTGTTGTTGTCGGTCATTGTCCTGCTCGCCTCGTTCAGCTGTCGGCGGACATTAACGGCAGGATGACGGTGAGACTGCAAGGGCGATTTAGGTATTCGAATCGCCGATGGCGCGGCCTTCTTCACCCAGACCTTGTTGTCATGGAACGCCGCGCCGCCGACCGGCGCGACCGCCTCGGCGCCGGTGAGCGTGTTGATGCCGCGGCCGCCGATATGGGCCTTGTTCGGATGAATCGATTCCGCGATCAGCACGCCGCGGCGCAGACCGTCGAACAATTTTGCGGTCAGCGTGGTCTCGCCCCGACGTATTGCCGAGGGTGACGGCGTCGCCGTCGGCGATGCCAAGCGTTGCGGCATCGGCCGGATGCATCATCACCGATCGGCGCGCCTTCGCGCGCCATGCGACGACGGCGTTTCGTTGAAACTGGTATTGAGGAAGCTGCGCGACGGGCTGGTGGCGAGCCGGAACGGATGCGCCTCGTCGGCCTCCTCGATGATGGTCCAGTGATCCGGCAGCGACGGCATCTTCTCCCAGGGACCCATGCCGGCGATGCCGAAGGGAGGATGCGCCCAGTCGGCCTTGAAGTGGAACTTCTTGTCGGCGTGCGCGAAGCCGTCGAGATAGTGCGAGGTGCGGAAATCCGGCTGGATGTCGCGCCACAGATCGGCCTCCAGCGTCTCGATGTCGCCATGGCCGCTCTTCTTCAGCGTGGCGTCGATCAACTCGCGCGGCGACATTTCGAAGCCGGGATGCACGGCGTTGAGACGGCGGCCGAGGCCCTGCAGCACCTCGTGGTTGGAGCGGCATTCGCCGGGCGGATCGATCAGCTTGGCGCCGACCGAAATATGCTGATGGCCGCCGCCGTAATAGAGATCGTCGTGCTCCATGAACATCGTCGCCGGCAGCACGATGTCGGCCATGTGCAGCCGTCTCGGTCATGAACTGCTCATGCACCGCCATGAACAGGTCCTCGCGCGCAAAGCCCTGGCGCACCAGCGCCTGCTCCGGCGCTACCGTCATCGGATTGGTGTTCTGGATCAGCATCGCCTTGACCGGCGGTCCGCCCTTCAAGCGCCTCGGCGTCGCCGGTCAGGATGCGTCCGATCCTGGATTGATCGAGCACCCGCGTGGTGCGGTCGATCGCGTCGTGGCCCTCGATCAGCGATCTCGTTGAACTTCCAGATCGCGTAATTGTTGAAGAACGCGCCGCCGCCTTCGTATTGCCAGGCGCCGGTCACCGCCGGGATGCACAGCGCCGCATGCATCTGCGCCGCACCGTTGCGGCTGCGGGTGAAGCCATAGCCGAGGCGGAAGAACGAGCGCTTGGTCTGGCCGACCGGGCGGGCGAACGCCTCGATCTCCTCCACCGGCACGCCGCGAGATCGACGAGGCCCATTCCGGCGTGCGGGTCGCCAGATGCGCCTCGAGCTCGTCCGGGCAATCGGTGTAGCGATCCATATAGGCGCGATCCGCGTAACCCTCGCGAAACAGCACATGCATGACGCCGCAGGCGAAGGCGCCATCGGTGCCGGGCCGCAGGATGATCTTGATGTCGGCCTGCTTCATGGTGTCGTTGTTGTAGATATCGATCGCCGCGATCTTGGCGCCGCGTTCCTTGCCGGGCGCGCATCGCGTGCGTCATCACGTTGACCTGGGTGTTCACCGGATTGGTGCCCCAGATCACGATCAGGTCGGAGACGCCCATCTCGCGCGGATCGACGCCGGCGATCTTGCCGGTGCCGATGGCAAATCCGACGCGCGCGATGTTGGCGCAGATCGTCGAGTAGAAGCGGGAATATTTCTTCACATGCGCAAGGCGGTTGATGCCGTCGCGCATCACCAGCCCCATGGTGCCGGCATAGTAATAGGGCCAGACCGACTGGGCGCCGAACTCGCGCTCGGCCTGCATCGAAGCGCTGCGGCGATTTCGTCCAGCGCCTCGTCCCACGAAATCCGCGCGAACTGACCGGAGCCCTTCGGCCCGGTGCGGCGCAGCGGATGCATCAGCCGGTCGGGATGATGAATGCGCTCGGCATAGCGCGCGACCTTGGCGCAGACGACGCCTGCGGTATAGGTCTGCAGCTTGGAGCCGCGCACCCGGCCGATGCGTGCGGCCATCGATCACCTCGATATCGAGCGCGCAGGCCGACGGGCAATCGTGCGGACAGGTGGAATGCCGGATGTCGATCTTGGCGTGCTGGTTCATGCGCCGATAGGTACCATCAAATGCCGCGCGTCAGCCGAGCGCATTTATCCGGCAATCCGCCAGCGAAAACCGCGAGCGTAGCCATGCATTATGCGCCGAGATAGGCCCCGCCATTGGCGTGGATCGCCTGTCCGTTGATGTAGCGCGCGCCGGGCCGCACAGGAACCGCACGGTTGCGGCGACATCTTCCGGCCTGCCGCGCTCGCCGGTGATGGTCTGATGGGTCAGGTGATGCGCGGGTTCCGGCTTGTCCTTCGGGCGCGGCGTGCCGATCAGCCCGGGAACCACGCAATTCACGGTGATGCCGTCGTCGGCAAGGTCATGCGCCAGCGCGCGGGTGAAGCCGATGATTCCGGCCTTCGCCGTCACCACATGCGCGCGGTTCTTCGCGCCCGTATGCGCGCTCAGGCCGCCGATGTTGACGATGGTTCCCGCGCCGCGATTTGCGCAGCGCCGGAAGGCAGGCCTTTGCGCAGTGAAACGCGCCGTCGAGCGTGACGTCGAGGATTTCGCGCCACTCGGCGTAGCTCATCTCGGCGAAAGGCTTTTCCCGCCGCAGCGCCGCATTGTTGACGAGGATATCGATGCGGCCGAAATGCTTCACCGCCGCATCCGCCATCGCCTGCACTGCCGCGGCATCGGCCACGTCGCCGATATGGACCAGCGCCTTGCCGCCGCAGGCCTCGATCTCGCGCGCGACGGCGTCCGCCTCGGCGCGGTTGCTGCGCGCATTGACCACGATGGACGCGCCGCCTTCCGCCAGCGCCAGCGCGATCGCGCGGCCGATGTTGCGGCCGGCGCCGGTGACGATGGCGACTTTGCCGGTGAGTTCGTTGTTGGCCATGCGCCTGCTCTCCTCGTCATCGTCCGCAGCAGACGATCCGAAGCACGACGTCGATCATCCGATAGCATTGATACTGGATGCCCGCTCGCGGGCATGACGGCAGCTATTCGTAACGCTCAGATCGATCGCCCTATACAGCCCGCCAGCAGTTCAGCGTCCATCGCTTGCGCTGCTCCAGCCGCCGTGCTGCGCGTTGAGCGCGAATTTGTCCGTCACGTCCTGCCGCGTCAGCGGCTCCTGCGCGCCGCCGCGCAAGATATGGCTGCCGTTCCTCGATCACGCTGCCGTCCTTCATGGTGGCGCGGATGTGGCCGGTATAATTGTTCGGGTAGGGATTGTCGGGGTCGATCACGAATTTCACCTTGGCGGCGAGCGCCAGCACGCTGGGCATCGCGGATCGCGCTTTCCGTGAACGCGCCGAGCCCGACGCCGCCATGGACAAAGCCGGTCGCCAGCAGATACGGCACCGGCGAACTTGGCGGCATAGCCGTTGCGCGGGCGCTGCTTGTCGGCCAGCGGCTCCCACAGCCGGTGCACCGTCCCCTCCGCCACCTCGCAGACGATCTCGGCGATGTCCTCGGCCTTGATGCCGCGCGCGGCCAGGCGTCTGGCGCAATCGATGTAAGGCTGCGCCATCGTCCCGCAGGGATAGGGCTTGAACGCCAGCGTGTCCGTCACCCAGCGCGTGCCGAAATCGCCGGTCAGCGCGTCGTAGTCGCCGTCGGTCGTGTGCGCGAAACCATGGAACAGCCCGTGCACGCCCTCGAACACCGTGCGCGGACCGACAAACCCTGCCGCGCCAGCAGCGCCGCGCGAATGCCCGATTGCGCCGCCCAGCCGGCATGCAGCCGCTTGGTCCAGGCGCCCTCGGCGAGATATTCGATGATGCCGCCGGCCATGCTGCCGGCGATGCCGAGCGCATCGACGATCTGTCTGGCGTTGAGGCCGAGCGCTGCGCCGACGCCCGCCGCCGCACCCATCGCGCCGAAGATCGCGGTCGGGTGAAAACCGGCCTTGTGGACGGCCTTCGGCACCACGAGGCTCAGCCGGCACAGAACTTCGGTACCGACGGCGATGCCGATCAGCGCCATGCGGCCGTCGGGATTATGCCGCTCGCAGGCCGCCAGAACCGCCGGCACGATCACCGCGCCGGCATGCACCGGACCGCCCTCGAAGGTGTCGTCGAAATCCTCGCCATGCGCCGCGGTGCCGTTGACGAAGGCCGCGCCCGACGGCGTTCAGCGTGCGCTTGTGGCCGATCGCCGTGCATGGGACCGTCATCGTCCCAGCCCGCCAGCGCGCTTGCGATGTAATCCTCGTTGCGCGCGGTGACGCACAAGCCGACCACGTCGATCAGCAGATCCTCGCATTTGCGCGTGGTCGCCGCCGGCAGGCTGCCCGCCTTCAGCGCAACGATTTTCTCGGCAAGCGTTTCGGCGACGGAGGTTTTGGGCAGTTCGGATGTCATGTGCTGTCAGGATCAAACGCGGAACAATCTTGGTGTAGCGCGCCTTGATCGCGTCGCTCTCTTTTTCCACCGCGGCGGCGTCGTCCTTCATGGTCTTGATGTCCTTGAGCGGCTTGCGGCCCGCCTTCTCCTGGGTCTGCGGATGCACCGAGCGCAAGCCGCCGACATCGATGATGAGCTGCTGGGCGTCGCGGCCGAAGGCTGAACGACTGGAACAGTTTTGCCGCGTTCGGATTGGGCGAGGCCTTGAAGATCCCGTTCGGCCCGATGATCAGCGGCGATCCTTCGCTGGCATAAACCGGCTCGACCGGGCGGCCGGCTTCCTTCATCTGGAAAATATTGTACTCGTTGCCGTCGGCCATGACGGCGCGCTCGCCGAGATCGAGCTTCTTCGGCGGATCGGCCGAGGATTGCACCTGCATGATGTTCTGCTTGGCGAGCTGTTCGAAAAAGGTCCAGCCGAGATCGCGCTGCATCTGATAGGTCGCGGTCATGATGGTGCCGCTGTAGCCGGGATGCGCCTTGACGATCTTGCCCTTCCATTTGGGATCGAGCAGATCGGCAAAACTCTTCGGCGCCTCCTCCGCCTTCACCAGATTGGTGTTGTAGGCGATGATGCTGAGCCAGACGCGGAAGCTCGCGAACTGGCCGTCCACGTCCTTGTGCTCGGCGGGATAGAATTTCGCGACGTCCTCCGGCACGTAAGGCGCCAGAATGCCGTCGCGCTTCCAGACGATGAAATGCGCGGCGTCGGACGAATTCACCACGTCGACCGCGTGGATGTTGCTGGCATATTCCTGGCCGATGCGCTGGAACACGCGCTCCGCGCCGGTGCGCTCGACGCGCACCGCTATCCCCGGATATTTCGCCTCGAACGCCTTGGCCAGTTTCTCGGCGACCGGCAGATCGGTCGAGGTGTAGTAGATGACCTGGCCTTCCTTCTTCGCCGCCTCGATCAATGCCGGCGTGATCGGCTCCGGCGGCGGAGCATCGGCCATGACGCGGGTCGAGAACGCAGCGCCTGCGAGCGACAGCGCCTGATCCCTTGAGCACGTCGCGCGCGCGATAGTCTCTGGGATGTTTCATTGGCTCATCTCTATCCGCTTGTTCTGGCTCAGATCCGGTACACCCGAGGTTATCTTTTATTCCTGACAGCGCAGCATCGAGTCTATCGTCGACAGCTCGTTCCCATTGCAGCTAGACTTGGCCAGCAGCTGGATTGCGACGCAAAACAAGACCAGGATTCGGGAGATTGAAATGACGGGCCCAAGGTTTGCGCTCGCGCTGGCGGCAGCTCTTGCTTGCGACGCCAACTCTTGGCGACGCAATGTCTGGCGCAGGACTATCCGACGCGGCCGGTCAAGATCATTGTTCCCTTCGGCGCCGGCGGCCCTGCCGACGTGACCGCCCGCCTGATCGGCAACATCCTGCAGGAGAATTTCGGCCAGCCGTTCGTGGTCGAGAACCGCACCGGCGCCGGCGGCGTGATCGGCACGCTCGAGGCCGCCAAGTCGCCGCCTGACGGCTATACGCTGTTGATGATGTCGAATACCCAGACCGCGAACGAATCGCTGGTGCCGCAGCGCAAATACGAATTGATGCGCGATCTGGCGCCGATCGCGCCGGTCAATTACTCCGACCTCGTCATCGTCGTGCACCCGTCAGGTCGCGGCAAAGACGCTGGCAGGAATTCATCGCGCTCGCCAAATCGCAGCCGGGAAAGCTGAACTACGCCTCATCCGGCCAGGGCACGCCGTATCACATGGCCGGCGAGCTGTTCAAAACCATGGCCGGCATCGATGTCGTGCACGTTCCCTACCGCAACAGCGGCGAGGCGCGCAGCGGCGTCATCGGCGGACAGGTGCAGATGATGATCGACGCGGTTCCGGCGATGGCCCCAATGTCGGCCGAGAACCAGGTGCGCGCGCTCGCCACCACCGGCAAGTCGCGCTCGAGCGTGCTGCCGAACGTGCCGACGGCCGATCGAGGCCGGCGTCGCCGGATATGAGGCGCACCATCTGGCTCGGATTGATGGCGCCCGCGGGGACGCCAAAGCCTGTCATCGACAAGCTGAATGCCGCCGTGAACGCCGCGGTCAAGCGGCCGGACATCGTCAAGCTCTGGACCGAACAGGGCGCGGTTCCGATGTCGATGACCCCGGAGGAATTCGACAAATATCCTGCGCGGCGATATTGTGAAATGGGCCGAGGTCGTCAAGAAATTCGGCGACAAGCCGCAATAAGGTCACGCAACAAGGTTCCATTCTCGATGCCGAGCGTTCGATTTCGCCTCAATGGCGTCGAGACCGATGTCGACGCCGATCCCGATCGGTCGCTGCTCGACATCCTGCGCGGACCGCTCGGCATGACCGGTCCGCATTTCGGCTGCGGCGCCAATGAATGCGGCGCCTGCAACGTCATCGTCGGCGATCACGCGGTGGCCGCCTGCGACACGCCGCTGTGGTCGGTGGCGGACAAGGACATCACGACCATCGAAGGACTGGGAAGCGCGGAAAAGCCGCATCCGCTGCAGCGCGCCTTTATCGCCGAGCAGGCCCTGCAGTGCGGCTATTGCGTTTCCGGCATCTTGATGAGCGCCGCCGCGCTGTTGAAGCGAAATCCCGATCCCACCGGCGAGGACGTCAAGGCGGCGCTCGACCGCAACCTTTGCCGTTGCGGATCGCATAATCGCATGGTGCGGGCGGTGCTGCGCGCGGCGGCCGAGATGGCGGCCCGATGACTACAGCCCGCGCCCTCCTCCGCGCCAAAACTGCCGGTCAGCCTTGCGGCGAACCCGGTGCTGTCGTCATGGGTCCGGTTCTCGCCGCGAGGGCCACGTGATGGTCTCGCCGGGAAAGGTGGAGATCGGGCAAGGCATCGTGACGGCGCTGGCCCAGATCGCCGCCGACGAACTCGATGTCGATATCGGCCGCGTGCAGATGGTCCGCGCGTCGACGGCCGCGCAGCCCCAATGAGGGCGTCACCTCGGGCAGCCTTTCCGTGCAGCAGTCGGGACGCGCCATCCGGCACGCCTGCGCCGAGATTCGGCAGATCTTTCTTCAGCGCCGCGGCGGATCGGCTGGGCGTCGGTATCGACGCGCTCGACATCGAGGACGGCACCATCTCCGGACCCGGCAATGTCCAGGACCAGCTACTGGGAACTGGCCGATGACGTCTCGCTGGATCGCGACGCCACGCCGGGCGCTGATGCCTAAACCATCGACGCAGCGCGCGTGGCCGGAAGTTCGGTTCAGCGGCTGGATATTCCCGACAAGGTCTTCGCCCAGTCGCCGTTTCATTCACGACCAGGCGCTGCCCGGAATGCTGCATGGCCGCGTGCTGCGATCGGAGACTCTCAGCTGCAAAACTCGTCGACCTGCCGGAGGATGGCGCGCGCGCCATTGCCGGCCTTGTCGCCATCGTGCGCGACGGCAATTTCGCAGGCGTCGTCAGCGAAACCGAGGATGGCGCCGAGGCCGCGCTGCAAGCCTTGCGCAAGGGCGCGACATGGTCATGCAGGCGAAACGCTGCCCGATGAAGACGGGCTGGCGGCGTTCCTGAAGGCCCAGCCGGCGGAATCGACGGTCATCGACAGCAAGACGGCGTCGCCGACGCGGTGAAGGAAGCGCACGATCCGGCGGCAATATACCCGCCCCTATATCGCGCATGCGTCGATCGCGCCGTCCTGCGCCATGGCGCAGTGGACCGGAGACCGCGTCCACGTCTGGACCCACAGCCAGGGCGTCTATTTCCTCCGCGCCGATCTCGCGCTGGTTCTCAAATTGCCGGTCGAGAACATCACGGTCGAGCATATGGAGGGCGCCGGCTGCTACGGGCATAACGCCGCCGACGACGTCGCGCTCGATGCCGTGCTGCTGGCGAAGGCGGCCGGCGGCCGGCCGGTGCGCGTGCAATGGTCGCGCGAAGACGAGATGTCGCATGCGCCGTTCGGCGCGGCGATGGCGATCGAGATCGAGGCCGATCTCGATGCGCAAGGCGAGATCGTCGACTGGCGCCACAGCGATCTGGAGCAACGGTCACGCCGCGCGGCCGGGACGCGCGGCTCAGCCCGCGCTGCTCGCGGCAACCGAACTGGCAAATCCGTTTCCGCGCATGATCTCCGACCAATCCGCCGCAGGCCAATGGCGGCGGCGCGCGATCGCAACTCGATCCCGCTCTACGATTTTCCGTCGTGGCGAATCGAAAGCCATCGCCTGCACTGACCATGCCGATACGCACCTCCGCGCTGCGGACGCTGGGCGCGCAGGGCAACGTGTTTGCGATCGAGTCCTTTCTCGACGAACTGGCCGACCGAGCGCGGCGAGGATCCGGTCGCGTTCCGGCTGCGTCACCTGCCGGATGAGCGGGCGCAAGGACGTGATCCGCGCCGCCGCGCAAGCGCGCGAACTGGAAGCCGGACAAGCAAACCGGCATCGGTTATGGCCTCGGCTTTGCGCGCTACAAGAACACCGGCGCCTATTGTGCCGTGGTCGCCGAGATCGAGGGCGCCGAGGATATCAGCGTCAAGCGGCTGACGATCGCGGTCGATGTCGGCGAAGCCATCAATCCGGACGGCGTGATCAACCAGATCGAAGGCGGCGCGATCCAGGCCACCAGCTGGGTGTTGAAGGAGCGCGTTCGCTTTCGACCGCCAGCGCATCACCAGCAACACATGGGCTGATTATCCGATCCTTACGCTTCAGCGAGGTGCCCGGAGGTGCAGGTCGAGCTGATCCAGCGGCCCGACAGCGAGCCGGTCGGCGCCGGAGAAGCCGCGCACGGCCCAGTCACTGCGGCGATCGCCAACGCCGTGTTCGATGCGCTCGGCGTGCGGGTTCGCAACCTGCCGATCACGCGCGACAGCCTGATCGCGGCGATGGAATTGACCTCATGACCGCGTTGAACATTCTCGAGCGGCGGCGCGGCGCAGGGCCTGGTCGCAAGCCTCGCACCGAAATTCAAGGCGCTGACCGGCCTCGACATCGAGGGAGAGTTCGGCGCGGTCGGCGCCATGGCCGACAAATTGCGCAAGCGGCACGCCGGCCGACATCGTCATCCTGACGGCGGCGATCGTTGCGCAGCGCTGGCGGAGGAGAAGCTCGTCGCGCGTGCATCGATATCGGACATCGGCCTGGTCGAGACCGCGATCGCCGTCCGCGCCGGCGATCCACGGTCACGGTCAGCGACGCGGCCGGCGCTGCGCGACGCGTTTCTCGCCGCCGGACGCGATCTTCGTTCCGGATACCAAGGCGTCGACGGCCGGGATTCACGTTGCGAAAGGTCCTGCAGCAACTCGGCATCGCCGACGAGGTGGCCGCCCGGCTCAGGATCTTTCCGAATGGCGCGACCGCGATGCGCCATCTGGCTGCAGCCGACGCCGTCAGGCCGATCGGCTGCACGCAATCGACCGAGATCATCAGCACCGAGGGCGTGATGCTGTCAGGCTCCGCTACCGCCGGGGTGCGAGCTCTCGACCATGTATACGGCGGCGGTGGCCGCGGGCCGCCAATGCCCGGGAGGCGCAGCGCCTGATCGACCTGTTGATCGATCCCTGCCATCGCGAGCGACGCCTGGCTGCGGGCTTTCTTGACCGCGCGCATAGTAACGACGCGACAATCCAGGGCAACAGAAACACTGGAGGAAGCGCCATGGCGCGCAAGCTGATCGACATTTCCGTGCCGCTGCAAAACGACGTGCCGGCCGATCCGCCGGGCGGGCATCCCACCATCCAGTACATCGATCACCAGCAGGGCCTGCCGCGCATGCTGCAGTTCTTCGACGGGTTGAAGGCGGAGGATCTGCCGGATGGACAGGGCTGGGCGGTCGAGCAGGTGCAGCTCTCCACCCACAACGGCACCCATCTCGATGCGCCCTGGCATTTTCATCCCACCATGAACCGCGGCGAGCGCTCATGGACCATCGACGAAGTGCCGCTGGAATGGTGCCTGCAGCCGGGCGTGAAGCTGGACTTCCGGCATTTGCCGGACGGCTATGTCGCGACCGCAAAGGATGTCGAGAACGAGCTCAAGCGCATCGGCCACACGCTGTCGCCGCTGGAGATCGTGGTGGTCAACACCAGCGCCGGCGCCAAATACGGCCGGCAGGACTACGTCACCTCCGGCTGCGGCATGGGCTACGAGGCGACGATGTATCTGCTGGAGCGCGGCGTGCGGCTGACCGGCATCGACGGCTGGAGCTGGGATGCGCCGTTCGTCTATACCGCGAAGAAATACGCCGAGACCAAGGACGCCAGCCTGATCTGGGAAGGCCACAAGGCCGGCCGCCACATCGGCTATTGCCACATCGAAAAGCTGCACAATCTCGAGCAACTTGCCGTCGACCGGTTTCACCGTGTCGTGCTTTCCGGTCAAGATCGAGCGCGCCTCGGCGGGCTGGACCCGGGCGGTCGCCATTCATCGACGGCTAGATGTCACGCAGCCCAACGAAAGTCTGCGATCCGGCGGCATCCATAGACGCGCCGGAAAAGCCCGCCTAAACTCCGCATCAATAACCGCCGACGCCGGATCAACCGGCGCGGCCAGAACAGGCGGCAGTCACCGCCGGCAATCCAGGGAAGAGAATCATGAACCATTTTTCGCGGATTGCACCGCGTCGCTCGCACTTATATCCGCCGTTGCCGCGACATCGCTGGCTCTGGCTGGCACCGGCGTCCGCGCAGGAGACTTTCAAGCTCGGCATCGTGACCTTCCTGTCCGGGCCGGCCGCGGACAGTTTCGGCGTCCCGGCCGCAACGGCGGCCAATTCGTCATCGACCAGCTGAACAAGGGTTCGGCGCCCGCGCCTTACGAGAAGGTCGGGTTCGGCGGCATGAAGATCGAGCCCGTCATCATCGACGAGAACGGCGGCGCCACCAAGCAGGTGCAGGAACTGCGCAACCTCTATCAGCGCGACAATGTCGACGTCGTGCTCGGCTATATCGGCTCCGGCGACTGTCTTGCGGTGGCGCCGATCGCCGAAGAGCTGAAGAAGATGCTGGTGCTGATGGATTGCGGCACGCCGCGCATCTTCGAGGAAGCGAAATACAATTACGTGTTCCGCACCGCCGCCGCATGCCACGATGGATAATGTCGGCCTCATCCGGTACATGAAGGCGAAGAACGTCAAGATGGACACGCTGTCGGCGCATCAACCAGGACTACGCCTGGGGTCAGGACAGCCGGGCCGACTTCGTCGCCGCCGCCGGACAGCTTTATCCCAACGCCAAGCTTGAGACCGACCTGCTGCCGAAGTTCGGCGCGGGCCAGTACGGCACCGAAATCTCGGCGCTGGTCGGCGCCGGCTCCGACGTGGTCTATTCGAGCCTGTGGGGCGGCGATCTGCAGGCCTTCATCCTGCAGGCCGCTCCCGCGCGGCCTGCCGAAGCGCAGCCAGCTCGTGTTCAGCGCCGCCGACCACGTGCTGCCGCCGCTCGGCGACAAGATGCCCGACGGCACCATCATCGGCGCGCGCGGCGCCTACGGCCTGATGTCGCAGAAATCGCCGCTGAACGATTGGCTGTTCAAGGGCTACGAGGCCGCCAACGGCGTCTATCCGGTGCAGGCCGCCTATCGCATCGACGCAGGCGATCCTCGGGCTGAAGGCTGCGGTCGAAAAGGCGATGGCCAAGAACGGCGGCAAGAAGCCCTCGACCGACGAACTGGTCGGCGGCCATGACCGGACTGGAATGGCCATCGCCCGGCGGGCTCATCCAGATGAAGCTTGCCGACGGCCATCAGGCGATCCAGCCGATCGCGTTCAGCCGCACCAAATATAATCCCGACCCGAAGCGGGTCGATCTGGTCGACATCCAGTACTTTGCCGCCGAATGCGTCAATCCGCCGCCGGGCGTAAAGTCGCTCGACTGGATCAAGGGCGGCATGCAAGGCGCCAAGTGCAACTGAACCGCGCGATCTGAATGACGGTTGAACGGCGTGCAGCTGAACGGCACTGCTGCAGCGGCTGCGACCTCGTGCGTTCGCGCCGCTGTTTTCTACGCCCTGTCAGCGATGTCCGACATGAAAACCCGCGCCATGAACTTCTTTCTGACGATCGTTCTCGACGGGCTGATTCAGGCTTCCTGGCTGTTCATCGTGGCGCTGGGGCTGACGCTGGTGTTCGGCGTGCTGAAGATCCTCAACATCGCCCATGGCAGCTTCTACGCGCTCGGCGCCTATATCGCGGCGACCGCGGTGACCATGGTCGCGGCGCACGGCCTGCCGCCCAGCGTCGGCTTCGTCGCGATGCTGGTTGCCGTCGCCGCTGATCGCGTCCGCGGTCGGGCTGCTGCTCGAAGCGCGGTCTGCTTGAAGATGTTCTATGGCCGCGACGAAGTGGTGTTGCTGCTGGTGACCTATGCGGTGTTCCTCATCCTCGAGGACGTCACCAAGCTGATCTGGGGCGTCAACCCGATCTATGCGACGCAGCCCTACGAGCTGTTCGGCAATGTCGAATTCGCCGGTCTCTATTACGTCGGCTACGATCTGGTGCTGATCCCGATTTCCGCCGTCGATCGGCTTCGCCGTCTGGTTCGGCCTCAATCGCACCATCACCGGCAAGATCGTGCTGGCCGTGATCCACAACGAGGAAATGAGCGTCAGCATGGGCGTGCGGGTCAACCGGGTCTACGCGATCGCCTTTGCCTTCGGCGTGCTGCTCGCGGCGCTCGCCGGCGCGCTGACCGCGCCGAAGATCTCGATGCAGCCGGGTCTCAGCTCGGATGTCATCATCCTGAGCTTCGCCATCGTGGTGATCGGCGGATTGGGCAGCGTCGAGGGTGCGGCGGTCGGCGCCGATCCTTGTCGGGCTCGCGCGCGCCGCATCGGTGCACCTGATGCCGCAGGGCCGAGCTGTTCATGATCTATCTGATCATGGCGGCGGTGCTGATGTTTCGCCCCGAGGGCCTGTTCAAGCGCGAGACGGCAAGGCGGATCTGATGAAGCAAGGCCTGCACCCTCTCGTCATGATCGCGCTGGTGTCGGCGCGTGACGCTGTTCGGCCGCGTGCTGCCGACCTGGACGCTGTCGCTTGCGACCATCGCCGCCTCCAATGCGCTGATCGCGCTCGGCATCGTGGTGTTGGCGCGCACCGGCAATGTGTCGTTCGGCCAGGGCCTGTTCTTTGCAGCCGGCGGCTATGGCGTGGCGCTGATCGCCAACGCCTGGGGCATCACCGACGCGGTGGCGCAGGTGATCATCGGCGCCGTCTGCGGCGGCCTGCTCGGCCTTGTGATCGGCCCCTGATCGCGCGCTACAGCGGCATCTTCTTCGGCATGCTGACGCTGGCGCTGTCGATGGTGCTCTACGGCGCGCTGGTCAAATCAACCGCGCTCGGCGGCTCCGGACGGCTTCAATGTCGGGCGGCCGAGCCTGTTCGGCATGATCTTCGCCGATCCGCGCGAGGCGGACTTCATGCTGTACGCGGTCGTCGGTGGTCACCACCGGCCTCGCCGGCATCGCCGCGACGCATCTTGTTCCGATCCGAGCTCGGGCTTGCCAGCCTCGCGGTTCGCGAAAACAATCTGCGCGTCGAATATCTCGGGATTTCCGCCAACCGGATCGTCACCATCAATTTCGTGATCGCCGCGATCTTCGCCGGCGCCAGCGGCGCGTTCGCCCTGATGGCGCAACGGCACATCGACCCGCAATTCGCCTACTGGACCACGTCGGGCGAATTCGTCTTCGTGGCGGTGCTCGCCGGCTATCAGAGCGTCGCCGCCGTGTTCGTCGCGTCGATGGCGCTGGAACTGGTTCGCTCGTTCTCCGAACCTGTATCTTCCCAACACCTGGCAGCTCGTGCTCGGCGTTTTCCTGCTGGGCGTCATCCTGTTTCTGCCGCGCGGCATCGGCTCGCTCTGGATCCGGGACCGGCGCAAAGGGACAATCCGGCGGCTGCGACGCCGTCGCGGCCGAAAAGGGGTGGCGCTGTGAACCCGGTGCTTTCGGTGCGCGGGCTCGAACAAGCGCTTTGGCGCGGTGGTCGCTGCCGACGCCCTGAGCCTCGATATCGCGGCCGGCCAGAAGGTCAGCCTGATCGGCGCCAACGGCGCCGGCAAGACAACCTTCGTCAACATGGTCACCGGCTATCTCAAGCCCGACTCCGGCTCGATCGCGCTCGACGGAATGGATATCGGCAAGGCGCTCGCCAAGACAATGTCGCGCGGCTCGGTATCTCGCGGTCGTTTCAGATTCCGCAATTGTTCATTGAACTCACCGGCGGCCGAAAATCTGACGGTGGCGGTCTCCGGCACGCGCGCGCAAGCGCTTGTCGTTTCATTCGCCGGCGGCAGGCGCAGGGCCGCCGCGACAAGGCGCGTCGAATTGCTGGCGCGCTTTGGCCTTGCCGACGACTCGCCGACCGCCCGATCTCGGAACTCGCGGGCGGCGTGCGCAAGCTGATCGACATCGCGATGGCGCTGGTGCGCCGGCCGAAATTGCTGCTGCTGGACGAGCCGACATCCGGGCGTTTCGGCGGAGGAGAAATTCGCCACCATGGACCGCGTGATCCATGCCGTCGCGCCCGATGCCGCAACCATCGTCTTCGTCGAACACGACATGGAGATCGTCAGCCGCTATGCCGACCGGGTGGTGCGCGTTTTACCAGGGCCGCATTCTCGCCGATGGCGAACCCGCACCATGTCGCTGAAGGATCCGGAAGTGCGCCGCTATGTCACCGGGCGGCGCGCGATGAACGCCACGGCGCCGCTGCTCGAGATCGACAATCTGGTCGTCGAGATCCAGTCGATGCCGGCGCTGCGCGGCTTTTCGATGCGCGTCGCCAGAGGCGCCATGGTGAGCCTGTGTCGGCCGCAACGGCGCCGGCAAGACCACGCTGATGCGCTCGATCATGGGTCATCTCAAGCCGGCGCAAGGCGCCGTCCGGTTCGAAGGCACCGATCTGTCCGCGCGCCCGCGCCATGCCCGCGCGGCGCTCGGGATCGGCTACATGCCGGAAGACCGCTGCCTGGTGCCTCAACTGACCGTCGAGGAAAACATCCTGCTGCCGCTATGGGTCGCCGAGCATCTCGACCGCAAGGCGCGGCTCGATTTCGTCTATGAGGTGATCGGCGAACTCACCGAGATGCGCGATCGCAAGGCGCTGCTGCTGAGCGGCGGCCAGCAGAAGCTGGTCGCGCTTGGCCGCGCGCTCGGCATCGGCACCAGGTGCCTGCTGCTCGACGAACCGTTCGAAGGAATTGCGCCGGCGCTGTCCGAGCGGCTGTCCGAGGTCCTTGCTTCGCTGAAGGCAAGGATCTCACCTTGCTGATGTCGCAATCGGACATGAATCATTCGCGCGGGCTGATCGACGTCGAGTTCACGATCGAACGCGGCGCCAATCTCGCGTCCGACATAGTCCGGCCTGCGCCAGTCCGGCTTGATCGTCTGACGGCGTGAAATCCAGCTGCGCCGGCTGCGCGGTCTGCGTAGTGTCCGCGCACCAATCGGTACCGACGAATTCCGCCTGCACCGCTTCCGAGATCCAGTTGGACGCGGCCGGGTGGCTCACCGCGAAGCCGATCAGCGCGATCACGAGAAGTACGGGTAAGGCAGAAGCTCGCATGACCCCAGCTTCCGTAGATGTTTTGCTCGACTCTTGCGCTGCGTTTTCGGACGTGAGCCGTGCATGGATGCCTCCATTGTGCGGATGTTGCACGGCCAGTGACTAGCTCCACAGGCACCCGGGCGGCACATGTGAATGTGCTTCACGCACCGCGCTGGGGCTGACAGCCATTCGTGAAGCAGTGTCGGCGCCGGCGGCGTCCACGTTCTGTCGAGCAAATCGGACGCTATCCGTCCGCTCAATCGCCTATCGCCCGATCCGGCTTCGACCAGCGCCTGCAGCGGCTCGGCCTTCAGCACGACGATGGCGCCATGCTCGAGGCGCACCCAGTTGCGCGCCGCCCAGACCCGCAACTGCTTGTTGATGCTCTCCCGGGTCATGCCGACCATTTCGCTGATCTCCTGCTGGGTGATGGCGATGGTTCGGCCTCCAGGCGCGAGCTTGTGTTTCTCGGTTAAACGAAGCAGCGCGCTGGCGAGCCGGCCCGGCAGGTTCTGAAGAATAACCTGCTTCCACCTGGTCGCTGGTCCATCGCAGTCGCGTGCAAAGCAGCTCGATGAACTTCATCGCCAGCGCCGGCTGGCTTCGCACAAAGGGATAAAGTCGCGGCGGTCGATGACATAAATCTCGCAATTGGTATTTGCGGTGGCGTCGGCTGTCCGCGCCAGCCCATCGAGCACGCGCGACTTCCCCGAAAATCTCGCCCGGGCCGATCAGATTCAAGATCGCGCTGCGGCCGTCGGCGGAGGAGACGCTGATTTTCACCGTGCCGCTGATCACCGCGATAAGGCTGTTGCCGGGATCGCCCTTTGGAGACCGATCGTGGCTCCACGCTTCAGCGTGGAGTGTTTGGCGTAGCGGCAGAGCTGGTCGAAGCGCCTCAGGCTCGAGATCGGCAAAGATCGGATGCTTGCGCAGCACCGCCAATTTGCTGCTCGCAGAATCCGCGAGCTTCACTGGTATGGTCCTGGGGCACGTCGGCTAGAACTCCAGGGAGGAAACTGCGTTGAAGACAGTTCTTCCGTAGCCAACACCGGCGGCCTTTTCAACCGGAAAGCACCTTGCGGGTCGCTCTCGAGGGTCGAAAAGCAAAGATAACAGCCAGCGTCGATGCCGAAAGCATAGTGGAGACAGCCACCAGATAATATAGCCAAGAGTTCCGCATCGGGCCATTGCAGTATTACCCAGCCTCCAGCAGCACGACGGCAACCTCTAGCAGGCTGGTCAACAGCGGAACCGTTGCCCTCCCCATCCCTGATAGCGGAAAACAGCATCACCGACACAGCCATGAAGCTGTAGGCAAATCCTGTCGCGTGGAAATAGTACCGCTCGCCGCGAGGCACAACCTGTCCATCGAACTGTTCGACGATCCGTTCCGGGACGCCGCAATGCACCGGCTACCGGAGTGCCGAAGATCGCGTCACGCCGCGCGCGGTGATCAGGCCTGCGCCGATCACGCCAAGTGCATCAAGGATGCCGAGGCACCAGAGCCGGCCCACAACTTCACCGTGAACCTTTCCGGGCACGGCCCCGCACTAACTGCACGAGGCTCGGCCATCGAACATCAAAGTGCGCTGGGCTCAGCACGTTCGACACGGCGCACGCCGATTTATTTCCAATCAAGGAGAATACCGATGACGAAGTTCGCACTGTTGGGAGCGGCAGCTCTGCTGTCCGCCATGGCCGCAACGCCGGTGACGGCGCAGGAAGTGATCTACAACCCCGGCTACTGCGCTCAGTTCTATCGAACGCCAACTGCCAGAACAAGGGACCGAACAATCCCTACACCGGCGATTATCAGCGCCGGAACCAGATGCGCGACGCGTTTGCCTGGAGCGCCGGTCCCTGCGCGCAGGGCGCGGAGTTCTATCGCGGCCGCGACGGCCGCCGGCACTATTGCTACTGACGGAATCCGGAACAGGCCGTCGGCCGTCGATCGGACGGCCGGCGGTCTTCATTCGTTGGCGATACCCATTTCCTTGATCACGCGCGCATATTTGGCGAGCTGATCGCGCGTCATGACGCGCAGTTCCTCGGCCGAGCTGCCGCGCACCGCGAAACCCAATTCCTCGAGCTTGCGGCGAACCTCGGGATCGCTGACCGCCTTCAGGACTTCGGCATTCAGCCTGGCGATGATGTCCTTCGGCGTGCCGGCCGGCGCCAGGATCGCAAACCAGGAATTGAAGAAGAACCCGGGCAGACCGGATTCCGAAACGGTGGGCACATCCGGAAATTGCGGCAGCCGCTTCTCGGTGGTCACGCCGATCAGCTTGAGCTGACCGCCGCGCACCAGCGCCGCGACGGTCCCGAGGCCCTGAAAGCCGACCGGGATCTGGCCGGCGGCGACGTCGGTCGCAGCCTGCGTGGCGCCCTTGTAGGGCACATGGGTCAGCGATATGCCGGCGGCGGAGGCGAACATCGCCATCGCCAGATGCTGCGGGCTGCCCGGACCGCCGGAGCCATAGTCGATCTTTCCGGGCGCAGCCTTTGCGGCGGCGATCAGATCCGCCGCGGTCTTGTAAGCTGGTCTGGTTGTTGGCGATCAGTCCCCACTCCACCGTGGCAACGAGCGACACCGGCTCGAAATCCTTCAGGATGTCCCAGCGCATCTTGGACTGCAGGTTGGGCACCATGGTCATGATGCTGTCGTTGAAGCCGCCGATCGTGTAGCCGTCCGGCTCGGCCCTGCGCGACCTGCTCGGCGCCGATCAGCCCGGACGCGCCCGGCTGGTTCATGATCACGAATTGCTGGCCCATATTGTCGGCCATTTTCTGCGTCACGATCCGCGCCGCGACATCGACCGCGCTCGCCGCCGCCAGCGGCACGATCATCTTGATTGGCCGGTCGGGATAGGCCGTCTGCGCGATCGCACTGGAGCTGGCAAGCAGCGCAAGCGCCGGGACCAGCGAATGAAGCAGGCGCATACCGAAGTTTCTCCTTCCGGACTGGATCGCGTTTCCGGATGACCAGCCGCAATCCTTGCCAAGAATGATTGCTCTCTCGCTTCCGCGCTTGGCAATGTGTCCGGCGAAAAATGAATGAAACAGGCCGGCGACTCGATCGACCGGCCAGGGGAAACCGTCATACCATCAGGGAGGCAATCAATGACCACCCGCAGGAATTTCTTGAAGGGCGCTGCCGCGACCGGGATCGCCTTCTGCAGTTGCGGCATGCTGGATGCGGCCCGCGCGCAGCCAGGGCGCCGCAACGTCTGCCGGTCAAGGTCGACGGCAAGCGCGTCCTGACCGTCGACGTGCACGCGCATTGCTATTTTCACGAAGCCATCAACCTGATGGGCGATGCGGCCGACAAGGTGCTGCCGCCGGTCAAGGGCGTGCCGGAGCACTTCATCGTCATCGAGCAGCGTCTCAAGGAGATGGACGCGATGGCGATCGACATGGAGGTGCTGTCGATCAATCCGTTCTGGTACCGCAAGGACCGCGACACCGCGGACGCAGATCGTCAAGATCAACAACGAGAAGCTCGCCGAGCTGTGCGCATCGCGGCCGGACCGCTTCGCGGCCTTCGCCTCGCTGCCGCTGCAGTTCCCGGATCTCGCGGTGCAGCAGCTCGAGACCGCGATCAAGAAGCAGGGCCTGCGCGGCGCCGCGATCGGCGGCAGCGTGCTGGGCGAGGATTTCGCCGACCCGAAGTTCCACCCGGTCTGGGCCAAGGCCGAAGAGCTCGGCGCGGTGCTGTTCATCCATCCGCAGAGCACGCCGGAGCTCGGCCAAGCGCTTCAAGGGCAACGGCTGGCTGTCGAACACGATCGGCAATCCGCTCGACACCACGATCGCGCTGCAGCACCTGATCTTCGAAGGCACGCTCGACACGCTTCCCCGGCCTGAAGATCATCGCCGCGCATGGCGGCGGCTATCTGCCGCTCCTACGCGGCGCGCGGCGACCATGCCTGCTTCGTGTCGCCGCAGAACTGCAATCCGAACATCATGCTGAAGAAGAAGCCGTCCGAATATCTCAACCAGCTCTATTTCGACGCCATGGTGTTCACGCCGGAGGCGCTGCGCCATCTGGTGGCGCAGGTCGGCGCCAGCCAGGTCGATGCTCGGCACCGACCATCCGATCCCCTGGGAGCAGCATCCGGTCGACCACGTCTTCGCGACCGCCACCCTCACCGACAAGCAGAAAGCCGCCAAGGGCTGGGCGGCAACGCCGCCAGCGCCTGTTCGGGATGAAGGTGGCCTGATCGCGCTTCGGCGCTCTTCGCATTGGCGGGCGAAGGTCGGCTGAACGCTTCAGGTTTTCGACGCTTTGGTGGATTTGTATCCTTTAGCCACCACTCCGAACTTCTTGCACAAGGGTTATCGGGTCGAAAACCCCCGCTCCATACCGGCCCATCCGACCATGCCGGAGTTCCGGCTTGAGCCTGACCAGATCTATGACTTGCTGTTGTACATGGAGAGCCTCGAGTAACGGTCAGCAGAGGCGCTTTCTTTTCAAAGTTTCAACGTCACGTTGCAGATGCCCGTGCTCGACCGGATCGGCCTTCACTTCGAAGCCGAGGTCCCGGCACATCTCGCAACATGATCAGGTTTTCCTGCAGGCACATCGCCCGAGATCGACCTTCAGGCCCTCGGACTTGCGCGTATTCGATGATGAGCTGCATCAAGCGCCCAGCCGAGCCCCCTGCCCTTGAGATCGGAGCTGCAGCAGGATCGCGTATTCGCCGCTCTCGTAGATCGAGATCGGAATGGATCCGGACCACGCCGACCAGTTCGTTGCTGGCTTCGTCGAACGCGACGAAGGCCATCGCGCGGGCATAGTCGAGCTGCGGTCAGGCGGGCGATGAACTCGTGGGTGAATTCCTTCATCGGCGCGAAGAACCGCAGCCGCAGATCCTGCCGGCGTGACGTGCCGCAACAGCTCATGGATCAGCGGCTCGTCCTCGGGCCGTATCGGGCGCACAAAGACCCGCCAGCCGTCCTTGACCTCGATGTGCCGCTGCCATTGCGACGGATAGGGCCGCACCGCGAAGTTGGTCGGGCCCGAGCCCGCTGAATTTGCGCGACCGACGCGCCCGACCGCGACGCGCGCATCGACCGCCAGCACGCCGGCCTCATCCGCCAGCAGCGGATTGATGTCGAGCTCGCGGATCTCGGGAATATCCGCCGCCATCTGCGCGCAGCTTGACCAGGACCATGGCGACGGCGTCTGGCTTGACCGCCGGCACGTCGCGATAGCCGCGCAACAGCCGCGAGACGCGGGTGCGCTCGATCAGGTCGCGGGCCAGTTGCAGATCGAGCGGCGGCAGCGCCAGCGCCTTGTCGTTGATGATCTCGACCGCGGTGCCGCCGCGGCCGAACACGATGACGGTGCCGAAGGTCGGATCGTCGGCGAGGCCAAGAATCAGTTCGCGCGCCTTCTGCCGCACCACCATCGCCTGCACGATGACGCCGGAGATCCGCGCCTCCGGACGCAGCGCCTTCGCCCGCGCGAGAATATCGGCGGCCGCTGTGCGCACGGCATCGGCGTTGGTGAGATTGAGCACGACGCCGCCGACGTCGGATTTGTGGACGATGTCGCGCGACATGATCTTGAGCACGACGGTCGCGCCTTGCGCGAACAGCGCCTCGGCATAGGCCACCGCCTGGTCGGCGTCAGCGGCCGCAAAGGTCGGCACCATCGGAATCTCGTAGGCCTCGAGCAGCCGCTTGATCTCGACCGGATCGAGCCACTGGCGGCCATCGGCGATCGCCGCGGTGACGATCTGCCGGGCGGCATGCGGTATCGGGCGCGAATTCGCCGGGCATCGCGGGCGGAACCTGGGCCAGCGCCTCCACCACCTCGCGGTGGCGCACCATGATACATGAAGCCGCGCACCGCATCGTCTTCGGT
>ERZ1370068.2682-contig-1817_pt1 | contig 40351 bp, 60 predicted proteins | sample MGYA00561227_ERZ1370068 | MGnify/ENA primary metagenome ERZ1370068 (study PRJEB38410, sample SAMEA6850437) | metagenome | study: Metagenomic assessment of the ecological functions of the soil: analysis of the soil microbiota associated with the... | reverse complement strand
GTGTACTTCGTTCAGTTACGTATTGCTGTTCTAATCGCTGGCTTGTCTGCGCGAGTCGCTCAGGAATTGCCGTTCGCCGATAGTTGAGAGGATGCCGCGAAAACCACCACCACGCGCACCAAAAGGCACGCGCTTCGGGAAAGGCCGCGCGAAGGGCACGCCGAACCGCGTTACCGTGGAAGCGCGTATCCTCGTGAGCGAACTCGTCAATAACCCTCAGTACCAGTATAAGTTACGGCGAGACTTCACCGCGCGCAAGGTGCATCCCACAATTGAATCGCTAGTCTGGGCGTATCACATCGGGAAGCCGACGCAGCCGATCGCCGTGTCCGGCAGCATGACGGTCGATGTTCACGCGCAGCTCGCGGAGGAACGCCGCATCCTCGCCACGCTCGACCTCAGCGACCTGGAGCGGTTCGCCAACGAGTCGCAGGCCATCGTCAACAAGGCCCTAGAACTGGCCCAGATAGCCCAAAACCAGACGCCGATACCCCAAGATGTTGTGGTAGAGGCTTTACCGGACAAAGCGCCCTCAGAATCCCTAGCAATAATGGCTGGGTCCAATAATGAACGTTCTGTTACCCAATCGGATCACCCCGACGTAAACTCCGTAACTCCAACGGACACAGAGCGTTAGTGCAGGCCATCATCATCGCATGTTCGCGCATCGATTGGCAACATAATCACACGTCATCGCACGCGGCCCAGCCAGGCGCACCGGTACATCGAGGCACATCGAGGCGCGCGGCGGCGACGACGAGAACACACACCCCCACCCACCCCACCCCACCACCGGCCCCATCAAAGTCGATCACGGGCGGGGCGCCGGGGGCTCCATCGTACCTTGCGCGTCGCCGAAGCGGGTCCGCGGTGGGAGGCGGCGCCTGCTGCAATGTGGTGCAACATGGGCGTTGTGCTGGCGTTTAGCTCGATCGCTCACCGTATGGCAACACGCAAATGAGTGAAGTGACACGACACGAGGACGCACGGAGGGACGCGGGCGACAGGGGCGCCTGGGGTGGGGACGTGTTTCCAGGTGGAAACACGTGGGGGCGTGGAGGGGGCCCCGATTGTGGGCGCGGGCGTGTGGGGCGTGCGTCCGGCGTCGCCGTGCGTAATGTGGGACGGGCGGCCGGTGGACGCGTATGGGTATGGCCTGCGGTATCGGGCGCGTGGGACGAAGGGCCCGAAGTGCGTATTGGCGCACCGGTGGGCGTGGCAGGAGGCGCACGGGCGGCCGGTGCCGGCGGGGCTGTATGTGTGCCATGCGTGTGATGTGCCGGGGTGCGTGAACCCGGCGCATTTATTTGTGGGGACGGCGCGGGACAACACGCGCGATGCGATGGCGAAGGGACGCCACGTGACACCGCCGAAGCAGAGGTGGTGTCGGCGCGGGCACGAGATCAGTGAGGTGAACGGGCACCGACGGTGTCGGGCGTGCCACGTGCTGCATATGCGACGGTATCGGGCGCGGGCACCACGACGGGTGTGGGGTGGGGCGTGATGGCCGCGGGCCGCGCCGACGTGCGGTGTCCGCATTGTGGGGAAGAGCGGTTGATTGAGCGGGTGGTGGGGGCGCTCGGCGGGGCCTGGTGGTTTTGCAACGTGTGTGGGCGGACATGGCGGTAGGAGGTGTGACATGGCAGGTCCAGTCGGCGGCAAGGTGATCGGGGGTGCGGCGCCCGGCGCAGAAGGGGCAAGCGGCGGGGCCGGCGCGGGTGACGGTGACCCCGTTGCAGCGCAAGACGACGACGGCGAAGGACCCGGCGTTGGTGCGGGCGGCGGGGGCGGGGGAGTCGGAAGGCGGAGCGGTAGCGGGGATGACGCGCGCGGAGGTGGACGCCTGGGCGGACGCGGCGGAGGTCGAGCTCCTGTGTGCGGACGGGTTGGACGCGGCGATTCTCGGGATCGGGCGGCAGTTCACCCGGTATTTCGTGGTCTACGACGTCGACGTGGCGATCAGGCGCTCGTGGATCAGGGGATGGACGAGGACGAGGCGCAGGAATGGTTTGAAGTCAATGTGGTCGGCGCGTGGGTGGGGGAGGCAACGCCGTGTTTTGTGCGGACGCGGGGGAGGACTGAGGCATGGGGGCGTATCGCGACCGGGTGATCGCGGACGGGGCCACGAATTATTGGCGCCTTGGCGAACCGAGCGGGACGACGGCGGTGGATGTCATCGGGGGCGTCAACGGGTCGATCAGTGCGGGGGTGACGCTGGCGCAGCCGGGGCCATTGGGGATGGCGACCCGGCGATGGGGTTCAATGGGACGACGAGCTTTGTCGTCGTCCCCAACCATCCTGCGTGGGCGTATGGGACCGGGCCGATGTCGGTCGAGTGTTGGTTCAAAACGACGATGACCACGTATGGCCAACTGATCGATACCAAGGTGGCGGGGACGAATGTGGCGGGGTTTGGGGTGGCGATCGGCTCGTTACTGGGGCGTCTCGAGTTTCGGATCGCGAATGGGACCGCGCAAATCTCGGCCATTACCCCGGGGGCCTATCACGATGGCGCGTGGCATCACTGCGTGGGCACGCTCACGCGCGGCGTGCCGGATGTCTTGCGGGTCTACATCGACGGGGCGTTCAGCAAAGCCGCCAGCCCGCCCGCGGACGGCTGGAATATCACCTCGTCGCAGGGGCTGGATGTGGGCAAATACAACGGGTCGGTGGATCCGGCGGCGATGTTCGTCGGCGGCCTCGACGAGGTCGCGCTCTACCCCCGTGCGCTGACGGCCCTGAAATCGCCGCGCACTTCACCGGCCGGTTGGCCACCCCGCCGGGGTCCCCGGCTGGGTAGCTGGAGAGGACGAGGCCATGAAATACACCATCTGGAAGGCGATTACGCCCAGCGACACAGTGGATCTGCCGATGCTGACCGACGCCGTGCTGGTCGGCGGGGGCGGGGATGTCGCGGCGGTGATGGAGAACAAGCAGGTGGCGGTGTTGACGTTGCCGGCGGGTGCCTGGGTCCCGATTGCGGCGCGGCGCATCAACGCCACGGGGACCACGGCGACCGGATTGGTGGCGTTGAACGATCAGTGAGGAGGGTGGACATGCCGTTGTTTGAGGTGGCGATCATCGAGAAGCCGACGAAGAACGAAGCGGAAGATGGCAAGGGGGAACGCTTGGTGTTGCCGCCGAAAGCGGTGATCGCGAGTGATTCGCAATCCGCCGCGATTGCGGCCGTGCTCGACGCGGGCACGCTCGAAGTAGACCGCAGCCGGATGCAGGTGCTTGTGCGCCCTTTGCATAACGCCGATTCAAGCGGCGAGCAAGGCAATAGGCGGTGCGATGGCTGGACTCATGAATCCCAATCAGGACTTAACTGCATTGTTCGCGCAGAACAGGTTCCGGGCAGGCGCAGCATGACGCCATGCAGTTACATGACGGCGGTGTGCGCACACTGGCCGCGCCGAGTGGGGCGATGACCTACACGTCGGCGAGTCTGGGGTTGACGTCATGAGCATCGACAAACCGTATGCGTATCACCGGCCGAGCGTGGAAGGGTTGCAGAAGATCACCGAGCTGCGCGAGCTCTTCAGCGAGGTGGAGCGGCGGATTCAGGCGATCTGCGGCGGCAACCGCTATGCGTCGCTGGCGGTGACGTCGAACGAAATCACGGCGATGTGGGCGATTAAGTCGGTGGTGTTTCACGACCCGATGAGCGAGGTGGAGGGATGACGGACCGGGACCGGATCTATGCGGTGCTCTGCGCGGACGGGCCGCAGACGTTGCCGGAGCTGCGGATCCGGTGGGGGTGGACGACGCATCGGGCGAATCAGGCGGTATGCGGGTTGAAGGCCCAAGGGCGGGTGCGGCTGACGCGGCCGGGGACGGTGCTGCAGCCGCATCCGTATGGGGCGAAGGGCTGTGGGCTCTGGGCGGCGGTGACACCGGGCGAGGGTGCATGAGCGGGCCAGTTGTGCGCTCGTCGCGCGCGGTGGAGCACGGCGGATGAAATTCCAGAAGGGCGATCGCGTGGTCGCGACGGCGACGAATCCCTGTCTGCGGACGCGCGGGGCCCGGTATCGGCGGAAATGGGTCGGCACGGGCGGGGTCGTCGTCGGGCGTGGGCGGGGCGACCGATCGGGTGCGGGTGCTCCGGGATGGGGTGCAGATGGCGGAGACGTTTCACGAGATGTTCTGGGAGAAGGAGGACGCATGACCCTCTGTGCGTATGTGTTTGGCGGACGCAGTGTCGGCGTGCGGTGTCTCGCCGCGACGTGGGGCGGGAGCCGGTATTGCCGGTTCCATGCGGCGCCGGAGCCCGAGCCGGTGGCCCGCGTGCGCCCGGACCCGGATCGGGATCTCTTGCCGTTTACGCCGGACGAATTCCAGGGGTTGGCGGACCTGCGGGAGCGGACGGCGTGAGTGACGCCGGTCGGCGTCTGGCCACGGCCGCGGTGTTGCGCCAGGTCGGCGCGACGGCGGGGATGACGGACGCGTCGATCACGCAACTCCTCGCGGACCTCGTCGGCGAGGCCCCGCGCGCGCAGGGGCTCGATCGGCGGGCGTTTCTGCAGGTGCTCGGCCTCGGTGCGGCCGGGGTCGCGGCGGCGCTGTGGGTGCCGGGGCAGAAGACGCTGATCCTCCCGCCGGTGCGGACGGTCGTGGGCGCGACGGTGGGCGATCTCCGGGCGCTCCGGGCCGCGTTTCCGGGACCGTTTCTGACGAGCTGGCGCGCGCCGGTGACGTTTGGGCAGCTCGATCCCACGCGCGCCCTCCAGGTGCTCTCGGACCAGGAATATGCGCTCGTCGTCGCGCGCGGCCGCCGGATTCTCGCGGGGCGGACGCGTGAGAGCCGACCTTCCGCGCCGTCGAAGTGCGGTGGGTCGATTCGTGCCATCGGTCGGGCTGGAAAGCGATGGCCCGCCGCCGAGTGGAACAGCAAGTGTCGGAGTGCCGATCGGTCGGGTATCTCTTGGACCGCAACGCGGACCGCATTCGCCTGGTGCAGAGCGTGGACGAGACCCTCGACAGTGCCGCCGAAGGGCTCACGATTCCGATGTGCGCGGTGCGGTCGGTGCGAAAGCTCACATGAGTGAGGGTGTGTCGACGCCGTTTGCCGACTATCTGACGCAGCGCAATGCGATGTTGCAGCAGCTCGTGGCCGAGGCGCGCGGCTGGAAGATCGCGCGCTATTTCCACGACTGTTTGCCCGGGTGTCGGCCGGGCTCGGACGACCCGGCCGATCACGTGCCGGTCAAGCCGGACCAGGGACCGACGTGCCGCGTGTTGTATCGGAAGGCGGTGCGCTGGCTCGCGGCGGGCGCGACGTATCCCGAGCGCGGCTTTATTGCGGCGAACCGGATTGGCAAGACCGACACGGCGGCCTACGAGGTCGTGTGTCATCTGACCGGGCATTACCCGGCGTGGTGGCGCGGCAAGCGATGGACGCGGCCGACCGACTGGCGCGTGGCCGGCGACACGATGCTCACCACGCGCGACATTCTGCAAAGGCCTTGCTCGGGCCGCACGAAGGGGTCCCGGTCCGCGAGTGGAGCGGGATGTTGCCGCCGGGGCTGGTGGTCGATGTCACCCGGCGCAGCGGCGGCATCACGAACTGCGTGGACACGATTCATGTGCGCCACGCCTCGGGCGGGCTGTCGCGGCTGAGTTTTCTCTCCTACGACATGGGCCGGCGCGTCTTTCAGGGTTCGATTGCGACGGGTTCTGGATTGATGAGGAACCGCCGGATCCCGCCGAGCGACAGGAAGCGGTCGCGGCGGGATCGGGCGACATCTATGGGGAGTGTCTGCTCCGGACGATGACGACCGACGGCATTGTGCTCGCGACGTTTACGCCGCTGCGCGGCTGGACGGCGTTCATGCGCGGGTATTTCGCGAGCGCGATGATGCCGGGCACCGAGGACGACACGGTCGACATCCCGGCGAAGACGGCGGTGACGTCGACGCTCGAGGGCGCGGCGGCCGAGGCGGAAGAGGCGGACTTCGCGGTGCAGTCCGACCAGGTGGTCGTGCGCGCGGACGAGAACCCGTATGCGGCGGTGCAGCCCCGGTTCATCATCGGCGCCACCTGGGACGATGCGCCCCACCTGACGGAGAAGGTGAAAGCGCAGCAGTGGGCGTCGATGCTGCCCCTATCAGCGCGCCGCCCGGACCAAGGGCATTCCGCAGCTCGGCGCCGGCGCGGTCTATCCGATCGACGAACTGGATTTGAAGGTGGCGGATTTTGTCATTCCCGACCACTGGTGGCGCGGGTTCGGGATGGACGTGGGCGGGGCGCTCAGCCGACGGCCGCGGTGTTCTGTGCGCTCGAATCCCGACGACCGCGGTGCTGTATGTGACCTCGGTCTACAAGCGCGCGAGCAATGAGCCGAGTCTGCACGCGGCGGCGATGAAGGAACGGATGATGCGCCCCACCGGCTGGATGTGGCCGGGCGTGGGCGATGCGGCCGCGCTCATCATGACCGAACACGACAGCGAGCAGCTCGTCTACTTGTATCGGCGCCTCGGCTGAATCTCTCGCTGCCGGACAAGGCGGTGGAAACCGGGATCAGCGATGTCTGGGACCTGATGGTCACCGGGCGCTCAAGGTGTTTGCGTCCTGTCAGGCCTGGTGGGACGAGTTCCGGATGTATCGCCGCGATGCGCGCGGGCGCGTGGTGAAGTCGAACGACCATCTGATGGACTCGACCCGCTACATGGCCCGGTCGGGGATCATTCGGATGAAACGGAAACCGGTGAAGGGAGCGAGGGCGATCCGCGGGTGCTGCCGTTCGACCGCAACGCCGTCAATCTCGGATGGATGGGGGTAGATGCGGACCATCCATCGGAAGGACCCACGGATCGGTGTGTTTTCGTCGCTGTGGCGCGCAATGGGCCGGGCGCTATGTGGCCGCGGCGGCCGGACCTCATCGCGGGACCATCAGGCGCGGTGGTGGGCCGCTCATTCCCGCGCAGACATTCGAGCTGCTCGGGCACAAGGTCGTCTGGCCCCGGCATTGGACCGAGGCGAGAGTGCGTCACGGCGCGCCACGCCTCGCTGCGGGAGGCGACGCGTGCCGGGTAAGGCGCAGTGGAAGATCGAGATTCGGACGGGCGACCACGAGCCCTATCCGGAATGGCTCGAGGTGCGACCGCTGGCGGCGGTTTCGCTTTGTGGACCGGGAAGAGGCGGAACGGATGCTCGCGCGGCTGCGGCGCGTGCAGCCGCATGGCGAAGTTCCGCGTCGCCCCGCTCTCGTAATGGAGGCACGATGGCGGAGATTATGACGGGCGAAGCCGCACGGATTCTCAACATCTCCCCGAATCACGTGCGCTATCTGGAGCACACCGGGCAACTGCGGTGTCGCCGGGTCGGGCACTGCCGGGTGTTTGTGCGCCAGGAGGTCGAGCAACTGGCGGCCGAACGCTACCGGAAAGCGACCGCGCCCCCACCTGGCGCGACCCCGGACGGGCCAAACACCGGGAGATCGGGGAACGGTGATAGTCACAGGCGGACTGATTTGTCACAAAGTGAAGGAGCGACCACATGGCCGAACCGATGGGCGTCTTGGGCGAGCTGGGGGCGGTGGGGAATGCGGCGCGGGTCTCGAAGCAGACGACCGCCGTGCCGCAGGATCTGGTGTCCTTCAGCGTGAAGAAGGGCGATAACGGCGGCGTGATCGTCGCCGAAACCTACGAGAAGAAAACGCCGGCGGGTCGGCGGGCCTCGAGTTTCCCGGGTGGCAGTGACTATAAGGAGAACCCGTTCGGGTCCGAAGCGGGCGCGGCCGCCTCGAGTCACATCACCGGGCTCTTGTCGCAGATGGGCGTGACGGGCGCCGAGGCGTCGGCACCGGCGGGGGACGAGGCCGCGCCGATGCCGCGGCCGCCGGTGGTGGCGGCGCGCGGGCCGATGGGCGCGGCGGTTCGAGGCCCCGCGGGAGCCGCGGTCCGGGGGCCGATGGGCGGCGGCGCGGCCTTCGGCCGCGGCGATCTCGGCTAAGCCCATTCGCGGGACCGGCCTCGAGTTCGGCACACTGCCGTCATGCTGACCCAGGCCGAGGTGCGCGAAATGCGCGCGTTGACCACGCGCGTGCAGAAGAGGTCCGCGTCGCGTGAGGACTGGGCGAATCTCGCCGCCCTGGCGTTGGTCTTTCAGGGCGACGCGACCACGACCGCGATTGCGGCGGAGGGTTTGCGACGTTTGTCGCGCGCGCGGCCCCGAACTACGCCGCTTACGGCTTCCAGACGGACGATTTTCATCGCATCTATCAACGCGTGTGTGCCGCGGCGACCCGCGTGATCCGTGACCGCGATGCACTGAGGGCGATGGCGAAGCGGTTCCCACCGTCGCGTCCATCGCGCCCGACGACGTCCAACCCGGTGCGGTGGGCATGACCCTGGCGTCCGACCGGCCCGGGGTCATCTCGACCGCCGACGCGGACCAGGCCGTCGACCTCCGCGACCGGCTCTCCCGCTACGAAGCCACCCAACAGTTCCTCGCGACCGCCCGCAAACGCTGGCGGCAAAGCGCGGACTGCGAGGCCGAGCTCCGCAAGGACATGCTCGACGACCTCCGGTTCTACAACGCCGATCAGTGGCCCGACAACATCAAGCTCGACCGCGTCCTCGATGGCCGCCCCTGTCTCACGATCAACCGGCTCCCCCAATTCGTCCGGCAGGTGCTGAATCAGGCGCGGCAGCAGCGGCCCGCGATTCAATACAACCCCATCGATAACGGCGCGGACGTCGACACCGCGGAGGTGTTGCAGGGGATTGCCCGCAGTATCGAGCGCAATTCCAACGCGCCGATGCACTACAACCAGGCGGGCGAGCAACAAGTCGTCATGGGGCGCGGCTGGCTCCGCGTCCGGGCGGATTGGATTGCGCCCGACAGCTTCGAGCAGGAAATCCTCATCGAGTGCCCGGAGGACCAGTTCATCGTCTATCCCGATCCGGCGTCGGGCAAACCGGATGGCAGCGACGCGTTGTGGGGCTTTTTGATCGCGCGCGTGCCCTGGTGCAGTGCTCACATTAAATACCCCGAGCCGTGCGCGCGTCGATGACGGATTGGACGAGCATCGGCGACGAGGAAGCGGAGTGGGTGGACGAGACCGGCGTGCTGGTCGCCGAGATGCTACTACATCGAAATGGTGAAGGCGGAGCTGGTGGAGTTTGTCCTCGACATGGGCGAGGGCCAGCCGCCGCTCACGCTGACGGCGTTCAGCGACATGCTGCCGCGCGAAGGATACGCAGCCGGGCCCCGACGGGTCGCCGCCGAAGATCCAGGTGCTGCGGCGCCGGCCGACCGTCAAGCGTCAGCTCAAGTGGGCCACGATCAATGGCATCGAAGTCCTGGAGGGGAACACGGCGAAGACCGGGGGCCGCGATTTGCCCGGCCCCTACATCCCCTGGTCCCGATGCAAGGCGAGAAGCTGGTGGTCAACGGCAAGCGCAACCTGCGCGGCATGGTGCGCGATGCCAAGGACCCGCAGCGCACCTACAACTTCTGGGTGAGTGCCGAGACCGAGATGATTGCGCTCGCGCCGCGCGCGCCCGTCGTCGGCGCGGTGGGCCAGTTCGAGACCACGAAAGAGCAGTGGTTGATGGCCAACCGCCGCAACTTTCCCTTCCTCGAGCACGACCCGATCGACATCAACGGCAACCTGGTGCCGGCCCCGCAGCGCAACGCCTTCGATCCCAATATCGTGCCGATCATTCAGGCGACGCAGCAGGCCGACCAGGATTTGAAGAGCGTCATCGGGATGTTCGACGCCTCGCAGGAACACAGCCGCGAGCAGTCCGGGAAGGCCATCATCGCGCGGCAACAGCAGGGCGAGCAGGGCAACTCGCACTTTCTCCACAACCAGGCGCTGACGATTCAGCAGGTGGGGCGCATTCTCCTGCACTGGATCCCGGTCTACTACGACTCGCCGCGCATCGTGCGAATCATCGGGCTGGACGATCGCGAGCGCGACGTGCTCGTGCACGCCGGGAACCCCGAAGCGGCGGGCGCGAAGCTCGACGAGGTGCAGCAGAACCCGCTTCTGCGGACCCTGAAAGACGGGTCGCTCTATGACGTGGGCTTGGGCCGCTATGACGTGTCGGTGTCGGTGACGCCGTCGTTCCAGTCGCGCCGCGCGGAAGCGGTCGAGTCGATGACGGCGCTCCTGCAGGCGTTTCCGCTCGCGGCGCCCTACGCGCTGGATGTGCTCACGAAGAACATGGACTGGCCCGGCGCGCGCGAGCTGTCGGAACGCTTCAAGCACCTGGTGCCGCCCGAGGCGCGCGACGACGACGACCAGCAGGACATCCCGCCCGAGGTCCAGCAGCAGATGCAGCAAATGCAGCAGCAACTCGAGCAGGCGATGCAGGCCCTCGAGCAGCAGCAGCAAATCATCGACACCAAGGCGACCGAGCAACAGGGCCTGGCCAAGATCCGCCAGATGGAACTCCAGTCTAACGAGCGGTTGGCGCAGATGAAGGCGCGCCTGGAACTCGCCAAGATCCAGGAAAAGGCCAAGGCCGAAGCCTCCTTGCAGATGCTGGAGGCCCGGCTCGAAGAGCTGAGCCAACAGGCCGAGTTCCTCCACGAACGGCGGATGCAGCTCGACGAGCCGCCCGAGGCGCCCCAGGCCGCGGCGCCCGAGAAGGACGTCGCCGACACGGTCAACTACAAGGACGCGCCGCCGGATGTGCGGCGCGAGCTGGAAGCGCGGGCCGGGCTGCAGCCGTCGCGCATGGGCAGTCTCGAGCTGGCGGAACGCCGCGCCAAGGCGATGCCGAAACCGGCCGCCCCGGCGCCGGCAGGGCCTGGGCGATACCGCTTGCCGACCGCCAAGGGCAAGCCGAAGCCGAAAGCCGATTTGAAGAAGAAATAGCAGTTCGGCAGAATCGGTCAACTCTCACGCTAGGAGGCATCCGAAGAGCCGCTGCCCGCGGCCTGTGTGAGCGACATCGGGTATCGAGGACAGGGCGCCTCGTTGGACCGCGAACCATTTCGCGGCCTGACGACGGCGCCCTTTTCTTTATCCTGCCTTGGGCTTGTCGCGGGAAATCCCGCGCTGGGAAGGACGAATGCCAGACGACACGATCACGCTCGTCTCGACAACGGATTCCGCAGAAGAGGTGCAAGCCGCCTTAACGAATAAGCCGGTCGAGCCCAAAGCGGAGCCGAAAGCCGAGCCGAAGGCCGACGCCGAGCCGAAGAGCGGCGAGGCGGCGGAGACGCCGGCGGAAACGCCGGAGCAAGCCGCGGAGCGAGAGACACAGGAAGCCTCCGAAGCGGGCAGTGCGCTCGCAAAACGGAAGGCCAAGATTCAGGCCCAGATCGACACCGAGATTCGGCGCAAGAACGACCTGCGCCGGGATGCCGAAGCCGAGGAAGCGCGGCTCAGCGATCTGCGGCGGCAACGAGAAGAGCTGGAAGCGGCGATGCCCCCGGCGCGCGAGGCGACGAAGCCCGAGACGCCGGCGCCGCCGCCCGCTCCGGACGGGCCCTTGGGACGCCCCAAGCCCGTCCTGGATGCGCTCGACGACCAGGGAACGCGAAGCTACGCGACGTATGAGGCCTATCTCGACGACCACGCCGTGTGGGCGAAGGAAGAGGCCATTCTCGCCGCGAAACGCGTGCTGGAAGAGAAAGACCAGGCCGACCGCGCCCGCATCGAGCGCGACTCGACCAACCGTGTGGTGCACGAACGTCTTGCCGTCTACAACGCCGAACTCGAGACGTTCAAAAAACCCACGCCGATTTCGATGCCGCCGTCGACGACGCCAAGGAGGCGATTCAGAGCACCTTGGTGGGCTTAGGTCCGAACGCCATGAAGGTCATTGACGGCTACACCGTCTTTGACGCGCACGATGGCCCGGCCCTCACCTACCACCTCCTGAAACACCCCGACGACCTGAAGGCGATCGCCATCTTGGCGCCGCCGCAGCAGCTCGTCGCCCTGGCGCGACTCGAAGCGCATCTCCGTCCTGCGGGCGCCAAACGACCCGGCCCGTCCGCAGCGGTCGCTGAAACCAAGGCACCAGAACCCATTCGGCCGGTGGGATCGGGGCCAACGGCGACCACGGTGTTGCCCGACGAAGAGTCCTACCAGGACTACAAGGCCCGGCGCGCGCGCGAGCTGCGCGGGCGACAGGGACTCTAAGCCAAGGCCACACGGGGCGCCGCACCACTGACTTTCATGTGAGTGAGGGCTCCGATGACGAAGCGATTTTCGGTCGCATCGTGCGCTGAACTGGTCCATGCAGGGCCTGTCCGTCGCGATTGCGCTGGCGATTTATTACGTGCTCGGCGGCTTCCAGCCGCACGCAGGATGCGCTCTTCGCCGACAACACCCTGCTGACCATCTCGATGATTACGCGGGAAGCCCTGCGGATCCTCGAGAACAACCTCGCGTTTACCAAGCGCGTCAACCGGCAATACGACGACAAGTTCGCGATTGAAGGCGCGAAAATCGGCTACGTCGTCAACGCCCGGAAACCGGTGCGCTACATCGTCGCCACCGGGCAGGCCCTGGCCTTGCAAGATGCGACGGAAACCCAGGTCCCGGTGTCGCTCACGACCCAGGACCACGTCGATTTCCAGTTCAGTTCCGCGGATCTGAAGCTGTCGATCGATGACTTCGGCGATCGGTTCATCCAGCCGGCGGTCTCCGCCCTGGCGAACAAGATCGACTACAACGGCCTCCAGCTCTACAAGCAGATCTACAACGCGGTCGGGACCCCCGGGGTCACCCCCGATTCAGTTGCTGACCTACCTGATGGCCGGCGTCGCGCTCGACAACAACGCCGCGCCGCAGGACGAAATGCGCCATCTGGTCATCACCCCGAAGATGCAGGCGTACATCGTCGATGCCTTGAAGGGCTTGTTCCAGCAGGCGACGGCGATTTCGGCGCAATACGCCAAGGGGCAGATGGGCACGGCGGCGGGCTTCCAGTGGGCGATGGACCAGAACTGCCCGACGCACCAGGCGGGCACGTTCACCACGGCGGGCACGGTGACTGGCGCGGGCCAGACCGGCAGCGCCTTGCTGACCGGCGGCTGGGTCGCGGCGGACCTCAAGAAGGGCGACGTCTTCACGATTGGCGTGGTGGGCCCGACCGGGACCTACGGCGTCAACCCGCAGAGCCGTCAGTCCACCGGCGAGCTGCAGGTGTTCACGCTGACGGCGGATGTGGCGGGCGCGGGCGCGCTCACGCTGCCGATTGCGCCGGCCATCGTCACCGGCGGCGCGTTCCAGACCGTGGCGGCCGCCCCGGCGGCGAGCGCGGCGATCACACTGCTGGCGCCGACCGGCACCTCCAGCCCGCAGGGCATGGCGTTCCATCGCGATGCGTTCACGTTGGTCACGGCGGACCTGCCGGTGCCGAAGGGCACGGACATGGCGTCGCGCGTCTCGGACAAGCAGCTCGGCATTTCGCTGCGGATCGTCCGCGACTACGACATCACGACCGACCAGTTCCCTGTCGGATTGACGTGCTCTACGGGTGGGCGACGCTCCGACCGGAGCTGGCCTGCCGCGTTCTCGCGTAGCACCACGACCCGATCGGTGACCTGTCTGCACCGATCGGGTCTGTCGTCGGACTCGGACACTCGGACACGGAACAAGGAGCACAACGATGCCACTGTCACGCACCACCTCATCGGCGATGGCGGCGACCGACCTGGAAGTCCTCCTCGCCTCGATTGCCGGCCTGCAAGTCAGTCACAACATCGCCATTGATGGCGAGCTCATGCGCGTTTTGGGGGTGCCGGCCACCGCCGCCACGCCCGTGCCGGTCTTGCGCGGCACGCGTGGGACCAACGTCACGAGCCATCCCGCCGGCGCGGCCGCCACCTATGGGCCGCCGGTGGATTTCCGGCGGATCGGGACGGCAGCAACGACGGGACGTCATCAGCGTCAGCGCGAACGGCAATATCCCGAACCCGGTCCCGGGCACCGACCGGATCGTGATGATCAACGGCACGACCGCGTTGACGACGCTGGTCCTCACCAATCCGACCAAAGACGCCGACGGCGACATGCTGTTCCTCATTAGCAACGGGAAAGGGGCGCACGTCGTCACCTACACCACCTCGGGTCTCGGCGGCGGGGGCGCCGCCAGCGACGTGCTGACGTTCTCGACCGTCGCCCAGATGTCCGCGGTCTTCATTGCGGCGAACGAGCTGTGGGTGTTGGTCGGTGGCGCGTCGGGCGCCGGCGCGGTCGCCGGCGCGCCGGTTATCACGTAAGAGACGGTCAATCGCCCGGGCCGGACGCGTCGTCCGGCCCGGGTGTCTGGATTGTGAGGTGTATCATGAGTGACGAAGTGGTTGGCCAACCGTATCCCGCGTGTCGGTATCACCCGACGAAGGCGGCCGTGGTGGTGAAGTCGCAAGAGGAAGATGACGCGCTGGGCCCGATGTGGGTCGATACGCCCGAGAAGGCGGAGAACTTGAAGACCGCCGGCAAGGCCAAGATCCTGCCGGGGAGATCGACCTGGGACCGGACAAACCCGAAAAGCCTGAACTGCCGGACAAACCCGACGGGCCCGGCAAGCGGAAGTCCTAACCCCTTGAGGCGTCGGGGCGTGTTGCCCATGCGCGCTGCCACGCGTGCGGGTGGGACAAGCCGACGCCTCGAGGTTCTCAGGAGGAGTGGGGCATGGCTGACGAGCACGTTTCTCAGCGACGGAGCACATAACGCATGGCCGCGATCGACGCCTATACCAACTTCGCGTATAGCAAGGTCTTCGCGCCGCCGACGGTGCCGCTGTCGGGCACCTCGCTGAGCTTGGCGGCGGGGACGTCCGCGCGACTGCCCGCCGTCCCGTTCAACGCGGCCCGTGTGGCCGGCGACCGATTATCCCGATCCGACGAACGCCGAGATTGTGCGCGTCACCGCCGTCGTGGGCGATGTCGTCACGATGGTGCGCGCGCAGGAAGGCACCGTCCCGCGGACCATTCTCGTCGGCGATGCGTTCGCGGCCACGATCACGCGGAAGACGCTCGACGATCTGCGCGACTCCTCAATCAGAACAGCGGCATCCTGCCGGACGCGCGGTTGTCGCCGAATGTCCCGCTCATCAACAACGCGAACGGGACGTATCAACCTGCGTGACGCCGGGAACCTCACGACCGGCACCTTGCCGGACGCGCGGTTGTCCTCCAACGTCATGCTCGTCACGACGCCGATCAATGCGTCGAACCTCACGACGGGCACGCTGCCCGATGCGCGGCTCTCGACGAATGTGCCGCTGCTCAACAAGCCCTCCAACACCTTTGCGGGCGCCTTGGTGGCGAAGTGGGCTCCAGACCTCCGGCGACGTCACCACGGGGAAGGTCTATGAGTACGGCCGGACCACGCCGCAGGGTGTCGCCATCGACGTCCCGTCATCGGCCGGCTTATTTACGGCGTCGCCGGGCATGACCTTTCAGGTGCTGGCGGAGAACTACGTGAGCTACTGGTATGCCCTGCTCGGGAAGATGTGTGTGGTGGGCGTCAATCTCGCGCAATACGCCATTGGGGGACGCCGGTGCTCGGCGGCGTCTTGTATATCGGGCTCCCGGCGGGCATCGTCGGGTCGCGGTATACGTGGGGCGGCGCGGGCGTCACGGTGCCCACCGCCGAGGCCGTGCGCGTGGGCATCAATGGCCCCCTCGGACAAAATCTTCATCCAGAAGAACGATGGCAGCGCCTGGCCGGTCGGGGCCGGGCAGTTTCCGTCAGCTCCATCTGATCTTTCCGATCGTGTAACTCATGCCGGGCCTGCAGTATCTCGGTCTCTACTCGCCGCCGCCGCTCGTGCCGGCGTCCTCCACGCCGGTCGTGCTCGTGACCACGACGTTGCCGCCGATCATGGGCGGGCAGCCCTACACCGCCACGATCGTGGCGACGGGCGGAAGCCGCCCTACACCTTCGGGATCATTCTGGGGCGCTCCCGCCTGGACTGACGTTCTCGTCCGCCGGGGTGATCAGCGGGACACCGACGCTGCCGTCCCACACGTTTATGCCCCACGGCGTTGGCGGTGGCGGTGGTCGACACGCCCTATCACGAGCAGGTCACGATCGTCGAGGGCAGGGGCAGTACCTTTGCCGTGCGCGTGCTGGACCAGCTCAATCAGCATGACACGCGCGTCTACGGCCTCACGCTGTGGCAGAGCCAGACCGGGACCTTCAGCCTCGAGGGCTGTGTGCCGCCCTGTCTCGGCGTGGGCGCCGATGGCTCGATCGGCGGGACGCCAATGACGGTGGGCACCTATGACCTCACGCTGATCGTCACGGATGCCGTGGGCCACGTGGTGCGGCATCCCTACACCTTATTTGTGAGGCCCACCCCATGAGCTGTGGCTGCGGCTGCCAGGGCCTGATTCATACGACCACGCCGGGGCTCCTCGCGCACGTGGGCACGATCACGGCGGCGCCCGGGCGGGATGGCGGCACCACGCCGCCGCTCGACACCACCGGCGCCGACTTACTCATCGTGCACGCGGCGATCGACGCGCGCTGGCCACCGGACAGCACGGAGGCCAGTCAGAGTCTCCAGGTGAGCGATTCCCAATCGCATCCCTGGATCAGGCTCGCGTCGTTGGATGGCGCCGTCACGGGGTTCCGCACGTGCGTGCATGAAGAACGCGCGGGGCACCGCCGGGCATACGTTCACGGTCACGGGTGGGGTCCGCCGAATGGCATCGTGCCGGGCATCATCGTGCACGCGTTTCGCGGCAGCGACCGCGTCGAGCCGCTCCAGTTGACCACCGGCAACATGATCGATCACGGCACCGCCCTGCGGCCCGGGGAGGTGACGCCACTCGTCCATGGGTCGCTCGTGCTGGCCTGGTTCAGCGCGTTCTATCCCGGCCTGCCCGCCGGCATCGACGTGAGCCAAATGACGGTCGGGGGCGTCTCCGGACGGGTTGCTGCTGACCGCCCGGCCGACGACGCACGGCATCACATCGTGGCGGCAGCCACGGGCTATCTGATTCAGCCCACGGCGGGGCCCATCAACCCGGTGTTCTTCCTCGGCCCTCGGCGCAAGAGGCGCAAGCGGGCATTGCCGTCTTCAAGCCGGCGACGGCGAGTCCCGTCATCCGGCCGCCGCACACCTTGACGGCGCGCGACCTCATCACCGCCTCGCTGCGGAGTATCCGCGTCTTGGGCGTCGGCGATGCGTTGCAAGCCGAGGACGCCAACGATGCGCTCTGATCGCCTGAACGATTGGCTGGATGCGCTCGCCTTGGAACGCCTGACGATAGCTATCGTCACGCGCTCCACCAAGCTCCTGGGCAACGGCATTTTGTAGTTACACGATCGGCCTGGGCGGCGACATCAACATCGTGCGGCCGACGCACATCGAGGCCCGCCACGCTCATCCAGAACGTGCACGACCCACCCCGTTCGAGAAGCCGATCGACATCTGGACGGAGCAACGCTGGCAGGGGTGTCGTCAGAAGAACCTGGCGAGTACCTATCCCACGGCGTGCTACTACGACCACAACTGGCAGGAAGGGCTCGCGCGGATCTTTCTCTGGCCCGTGCCGACCGACTGCGGGCTCACGCAGCTCGTGCTCTATACGCCGGTCGCGCTCAGGAATTCCCACGCTGGACACGGCGTTCTCGTTTTCCGCCCGGGTATCGCCGCTTCATCCGGACCAACTTCTCACGGCAGAGATCGCGTCGGGATACAGGAAGCAACTCACCCCGATCAACTGATGGCCGCCAAGCAGGCGAAGGCGCAGATCAAGCGGGGCAACGTGCGACCGTCGGAACTGCGCGTCGATGCGGCGCTCATCCGCGGCTACGACTATTTTGACTGGCGCACTGGCGAGCCGCGCTAACTAAGGAGCAGCAGACATGCGAAATATCTTCGTGCCGGTGCGCTCGATCGTGTGTGGTCGCGTGGTCGTGCTCTTCGCACTCCTGGGCCCCGTGTTGAATATCCTCGGTTTCCGTTGTCGGGCGACCTGATGACGATCTTCCGCATCGTGGTCGCGGTCATCGCGATCTACTACATCGTCTGGGGCCCGCCGCCCGCCATTCCCGGGCCGTGATCGCCCATGAGTGATCGCGTCCCCTTTCGTGTGGTTCGTCGGGAGTGCGTTCCACGCCGCCTCAAGCGATTCGACATCCAGGATCTCTGGAATTGGTTTGTCGAACGGGCCGGGTCGCCCTATGCCAAAAGCGGCCAGGCGCTGTTGCCGTGTCCGGGCTTTGCGCCCTTCGCCACGTTGCCGAAACGGGATGTGCGCGGCCTCTTCGCGCAAAACCAAAACGCCTGGGCCGTCGGCGGGGACACGTTGTATGAGCTGACGCCCACCGGGGCGTGATCGAGCGGCCGATGACGGTGCTCGCGAGTCCGACCGCGCCCACGGTCACCGTGAGTCCGTTGACCCCGCCGTTGGCGGCGCCGCTCGAGCCGGTGATTACGCACGGCGGGACGCTCGGCACCACGGCCTACGGCTATATCGTCACCGCCATCAATCGTGAACGGCGAGACCACCGGGTCGCCGCAAGCCTTGACCGCCATCGGCACAGCGCGACGTTGTCGGGCGTGGATTGGAACATCGTGAGCTGGTCCGCGGTGCCGGCGTGTTAGTGGCTATCGGATCTATCGCACCACCGGGGGCCCATCCTGCCGCGACGCTATTGCCACGGTCCCTCCACCACGCTCGTGCTCAATGACATCGGGCAAATGGGCGAGTCGATTGGCCCACCGGCCATCAACACCACCGGCACGACGCCCGGTACCACGACCTACGGCTATCAGGTCACCGCGATTCTGGGATTAGGGGAGACGGCGGCGAGTCCGCAAGGCGTGACGACGCAGGGCCAGTCGCCCCTGACGTCGGTCCACTACACCGTGGTGACTTGGGCGAAGGTGACCAACGCCCAGGGCTACCACGTCTATCGCGCGTCCAGGGCGGCGCGTCGCCGCCGCGCCTCATCTCGGTAGATCGCGGGCGGGAACACGCTCTCCGTGCGGGATACCGGGCAAGACGGCGAGGCGGCGGCGCCGCCGACGACCAACACCACGGCACCACCGCGATCGTGGACGATGGAACGCCGGTGCAATTCTGCTCGAGCGGAGACGCGGGCGAGCAGCTCCTGTTCGTGAGCGGCGACTGCGCGATCGCTACGACTTCGAGGGCAACGTCCTGGCGCCTGTCGTCAAAGCGCGTCGTTCAGCGGCTTCATCGACAGCTATTTCGTGGTCCTGGATCCGTCCACCTCGACGTTGAAAGTCTCCGAGTCCTTCGATGGGTTTCAATGGGATCCCACGCAGGTCTACCAACGCTCGCGCGCGGGGACAAGTGGTTGTCGATGGCGGTGACGTCCAACAACATCTGGCTCATCGGCACGCAGACCGGCGAGGTCTGGGTCGGCACCGGTGACCCCGACGCGCGGTTCACGCCCTATACGCCCGTGTTTATTGAAGTGGGCGTCATTGCGCTGACACGATGATTCGCGTGTCGGGCGACACGATGATGTGGGTCGCGCAAGACAAAGACGGCGCGGGATACGTCGTGCGGACGAGCGGCTATGCGCCGGAGAAGGTCAGCACCATCGCCGTGGATTACGCGCATGCAGCAGCTCTCCACTATCAATGACGGCGCGGCCTTCAGCTATCAGCAGGAGGGGCACACCTTCTACGTGGTGAGTTTCCCGCGGCGCACCAGACGTGGGTCTTTGACCTCGACGGGCGAGTGGCATCGGCGCGGCTATTGGGATCCGAACGTGATGGCGCACGCGGTGTACTCGGCCGCAGTGCCATGCGTTTGCGTTTGGGGCATCCACGGCCTGGGCCTCAACCTCGTGGGCGATCGCGCCAGTGGCCGCATCATGGCGCTCAAGCCGCAGGTGGGCACCGACATGGATGGCGTCGTGATTCGGCGAATGCGCCAGGCGCCGCACCTCGCCGATCGCGATCAAGAGGTGACCTTCGATCGCGTGCAAATGGATATGGACGTGGGCTGAGGCCTCTGCCGTCGGCCAGGGAGCGACCCCACCATGATGTTGGTCTATTCCAACAATGGCGGGAATACGTGGGGGCACGAATTGTGGCGCAGTGCGGGCAAGCAAGGCGATTACCGGATTCAGGTCGCGTGGTCCCGCCTCGGCACCGCTGAAGAATCGCGTCTTTCGGCTGGTGGTGAGCGACCCCGTGCCGTGGCAGCGGTCGTGGGGGCCTGGCCTGGAACAGGAAGGGTCGTAAGCCATGGGGCGGCTGCCAGCCCCGAAAAATAACATCGCCGATCCCAAGTCAGGGTCGTCACGCCGGAATGGCTGAGCTGGCTGCAAGAAGTCGCGGACGAGGCGACCGCCTCCACCGGCTTTGCCCAGTCCACCGTTGACGCCGCCGCCATCAGAGAAGCGGCGGCGGGGGTGGCGGCGGCGGCTCACGATCATCAATAACTACGGGTCGGGCACGCCGCCCAAGATCCCGAAGTGGCTCGCGCCCAAACCCTCGGGGATTCGATCATCTCGGAAGAGGGCTCGACCGTGATGATCACGGGCGACCTCACCGCCCGGTCCTTCACGGGCAGCTCCCGCTGCACGCCGTCACCCACGAAGCCGGGGCACCGATGCGATCCCGCTCGACGCCCTGGCGCCGGCGCGCGACGTCACCCTCCTCAATGCCAGCACGACGACCCACGGTTTGCTCCCGAAGCTCTCGGGCGTTGCCACGCAGTATCTCAACGGCATCGGCGTCTGGATGCCGGTGTCCGGCGGCGGCGGCGGGAGCGTGGAGGAAGTGTTCGTCGGGCCGAGCGATCCCGGCCTGAGCTTCGAGCTCTGGTTTCGACACCGACCAGATTCACCGTCGGGGCGGGCCACCTGGCGTCTTGAAAGTGCTCGTGGCCGGCGTGTGGCAGACCGTCACGGTCGTGGGGCCCGCGGGTCCCGCCGGGCCGGCCGGGCCCACCGGACCACCCGGCACGGCCGGGCTGCACGCGCCGACGCATAGTGCCGGAAGCACCGACCCCGTGGACGTGAAAAACCTCGCGGGCTATCCCGGCGGCACGACGGCCTTCCTCCGCGGCGACCACACCTTTGCCGTCCCGCCCGGCGGCGGGGGATGAACCTCGACTACCTGGGCCCCTACACGCCCGGCACCTACAACGACGGCGACATTGTGATTGGGTCGGACAACATCGCCTATATGTGCGTCGTCGATGGCACGACGACGCCCCCGAACCCTGGCCCGGGGTCGGCATGGCGACGGCCGTCGGCCCCGGGTCCCCTGGCCTGACAGGCCCAGCGGGGCCTCCCAATGCGGCGGTGGACGCGACGTACCGGACCGTAACGCCCCATGCCACCTTTGACCAATGAGCGGGCCCTCAGTGCCTTGGCGAATGGCTACGTTAAACGCACCGCGGGCGAACTCGAGCACGGTCGCCACGATTCCCATCAGCGATACGACGGGCAACCGTCCCGGATGCGCGGCTCTCGAGCAACGTCGCGCTGAAGAATCTCGACAATCATTTTGTCACCCAGACATTTGCCGCCGCCGGTTCGGTCTTTGAAGGGGCGATTAGCCACATGTACACAGAGCTAGCCAGCGGAGCGGTGGATGCCCGGGTCTGGCGAACCGTCGATTATGGGGATGGGGTGTTTCGACTGGAAGCTCTGAACGATGCGATTACGGTCGTGCAAGCCACGTATCTCTTCAATCGCAATGGCGACCTGCAGGCCACGAGATTTGTGGGAGACGGCTCTGCAACTTACCGGGATCATTCCTGTCGGGACCATCGTGATGCGGAGCGATGCGTGCCCGCCGGGCTGGTCCCGCGTGGCGTGGGACGGCATGTTTCTGCGGTCGGCGCCGCCTTTAGTACGGCGGGGGCGGAATCCGATTACCCATACGCACGGAGGCGGCACGTTAGCCGATTCCGGCCATACCCATCCCGCGGGGAGTTACGCCGCGGCGTCCCACAGCCACGGGGGTCGGTGAGCGGGACGACCGGATCGGTGGGGATCACTCTCACGGGTGGGGCTTTAACGGGAATACCGGGGAGAGTCCGCGGGCATCATGAACGTGGACGGGGCAGCAGCGGCAACATGACGCGGGGCCCTCACTACCCATACGATCAATATCGGGGGGACCACGGACGGGGGCGGTGGGCATAGTCATTCCTTTCCAGTGGCATCCCGGCGGAAGCGCCGGGGATCACTGGCAACCTCGGGTCCGGTGGCGGCGCCATCGGGGGCCACGGCGGCCGCGAGTCATTTACCCCGTACTTCGACGTGATTCTCTGTATCAAGAATTGAGAGGCAGGATGGTCCTCGATTTCAGCGATGAGCAGGGCGCGCGCCACTTCGAGTTCTGCTTTGTGGGCTTCGTCCTCGGGGGCAGTTTGCAGCAGACGAAGGGGCTCACGGTGTTGCGGCGGGAGTTGGTGCTGTTTGAGAAATTGGAGGCGATCAGCGAGCTGAAACCCTGTGGCAAGAAGCTGATCAATGGCGAGCCAGAGCGGCAGCTCCTGCGTGACGAGCGCCCGAAGCAGGTGGCGATCGATATGAATGAATTCGACTTGCTCTACAACTACCTGTCGAATGTGCCGTGGCAGTCGGGCACGCCGACGCGACACGCGGTCGAGACGATCGATTGGTTGCTCCGCGAGGTAAGCAGACATGACCGGACCGCCTGATCCAGCCACAACGGAATGGGTGCCGATCTGGAATCCACTCAGTGAAGGCCCCGTCGGCCCCACCGGTCCCACGGGCCCGACGGGCGCGACCGGTCCCCAAGGGCCGATCGGGGTCACCGGCCCCAAGGCCCAACCGGGTCCACCGGGTCGACGGGGGCCACGGGCTCCAGGTCCGACGGGCCCCACCGGGCCGACGGGCGCGACCGGCCCCAGGGGCCGGCGGGCGATCCGACGGCGGCGCACCACACGCGGCACGAGCCGGGTGGCGCGGACGCCCTGATGAGAGCGCGGCGTGGACGGATCAGGCGAATGTCTTCACGCTCAATCAACGCGATTAGCAAGAACCCGCGGCCCGCGCTCGAGTTGCTCGAGACCGGCACCGATAAGTTCCGGCTGTATAAGACCGGGGGGCATGGCGCCATCACCCAGAATCTCTTCTCCGGATGGCACCAACTGGCAGCGGGACGATGTGGCGCTCCCCGGCACGCTGCTCTTTTTCCTGCAGACGGGTGGCCTGTATTACTTTTCGGCGCCGGCGGGCGCCAACCCGGCCGCGATTGTGTCGGCGTTCGGGGTCGATCCTGATGGGCTCGTGCAGCTCTCTGGGGGACGCCTGGCGTTCCCCGCCACACAAATTCCGAGTGCGAATCCGAATGCCCTCGACGATTACGAAGAGGGCACCTGGACGCCCGCCTTCGTGGGTGATGGCGGCGCGGCGTCGGGCCAAGTGTATGCCGGGCGCGAGGGCCACTATACGAAGGTCGGCAATCTCGTCACCTGTTGAGGATTATCACCTCCAGCTCTCGACGCTGGGCACCATCCCGGGCAATGTGCTGGTCGGGGGTTCCTGTTCACTCAGCGAATATCCAGCCCGGCGGATTCGGGAGTGCGGCCGCGTTCTGGAATGCCTGAGCACCAACTTCACGGTGATGCAGACCAATATGATCGTGAACGACACCCGGGCCTACATCATTGCGAATACTGCAGCCGCGGCGGGGATCAGCGGCACCGTGACGCAAGCGAACATGAACGCCCTGACCGGCTATCGGGGCTGCGTGATCTATCGCGTGTGAGGAGGACCGATGGTGACGGAGCGCACGACCTACGACCAGATCACGATTTTGGAAGACGGGCAGATCCAACTGCGCCGGGTCCGCATTCTCTTCGACGCCGGATGGCGCGGAACTCAGTCGGCTGCCGTGGCGGGGCGTGCTCGTGCCCGGTGAGGCGGTCGACGCCTACCCGGCGCGCATTCAAGCCGTGTGCGCGACGGTCTGGACCCCGGACGTGGTGGCGGCCTTCGCCGAGGCGCGCGCCGCGCGCGAAGCCGCCGCGTTAGCGCCCCCGCAGGACGAGCCAAGATTCCCACGGGCCCGTCTCGGCGCGTCTCGGTCCAAGTCGAAGGGCTCCCCCGTCCACGGTGGGCCGCGCCTCTTCCGCACACAGCACCTTGCCGTCGTTCTGGCCGTCTTTGCCCGACGCCTGAGCGCGATCTTCTCGCCGTAGGCCACCTTCTGCCCCAACGCCTCCCAGACGGGGCCGAGCTGCCGACATGATCAGGGCCTGGACCTCGTCGTGCGTCAGCCCCGGACCCGGAGGGCCCGGGGGCCTTGGGTCTTGCACGCCGATCGGTCCGGGGGGCCGATGGTGCCGGGGGCCGAGGTCGCCTGATCCGGCCGGGGGTCCGGGCGGTCCGGGTGGACCTGGGGACGCCGATCCCGCCCGTCGGCCCCCGTGGGGCCCTGGGGGCCGAGGGCGCCGGTGTCACCGGGCTCGCCCGGTGGGCCAGGGCCCCGCGGCGCCTGTCTCGCCCGTGAATCCCATTGGCCCGGTGTCGCCCGCCGGGCCGGTGGGGCCTTGCGGTCCGGTCGGGCCTGCAGGCCCCGGGGGCCGGGTTCCCTGTGGGCCTGCGCGGCGCCCGGCGGACCAGGGACGCCCCCGGTGCAGCTTTGGTGGTCGGTTTCGCGGGGCGCTTCGGTGCTCGCATCGGTCGACTGTAGCCGGTTTGAGTCGGCTGTCGAAGCGGCTGACAATAGCCCCCATCGTGATCCGCGATGCCACCGAGGACCGAGCATTCCCGCGCCTGGTCGAGATGGGCAGCGGTTCTGACGGAGACCGTGTATCGGGGCAAGGTGCTGGTCAATCCCCAGGCGATCGCCCGCACGATGGGGCTCTTGGTCGCCAGTGACAGTGGGGCCTTGTTCGTGTCCGAGGTGGACGGGGTGGTGACCGGCATGATCGGGCTCCTCGGTAGCGAGCATCCCTTCACCGGCGCGCGCGTGGCGTCGGAGTTGTTTTGGTGGACGGAGGTCGAGGCCCGCGGCCACGGCCTGCGCCTGTTGCAGCACGGCGAGCAGTGGGCCCAGACGATGGGCGCGGCGACGCTGCACATGATTGCGCCCGTCGGCAGCGCGATTGGGCGGCTGTACCCAACGGTATAGATACCCGGGAGATTGGAAAGCACCTGGCAGCGGACGTTCGCGTATGCGACGGAGGGCGTCGCCTAATGCTGGTGTTTGATGACGTGCTCGCCGATCCGTGGGCCTCATCGCCAGGCCGTGCTCGCGCGGCCCTTGGCGGACATCGTCGTCGCGGCGGATGTGTTCACGGCATCAGCTCTCGAGGACGAGACCTTCCCGCGTGGATCGTGGCCGGTTTCCGCAGTTGACGCCGACGCTGTCGTTTGCGCGGCAGAGTCCGCGCGGCCAGCGCGAAGGCCGAACTACGTGCACACCGATCGGGACATGGGCGAGTGGACGGCGCTGTTGTATTTGAATCCGCAGCCGGCGCCCGGGGATGGGACGACGTTCTGGCGTACACCGCGCAACGGGCATTCTCCTGGCAGTGATGCCGGGGACGACACGGCGCTCCTCGAGGAACGGCAGACGTGGCGCGACCTCGCGCAGTGGGAGCCGGTCTGGCAGATCGCGGCGAAGTGGGGGCGGCGCTGGTGTTTGAAGCGGATCGGTTTCACTCGCGGTGGTCGTTACGAAAAACTACGTACCCGGCGATGACGCGCGCCTGGTGCAGGCCGTGTTTGGCTGGGCGCGTTGTAACGAGAGGACTCCATCATGGCGATTGGTCTCGGCACAGCCATCGCGATTGGCGCGTTGTCGGCGGGGGTGGGATTGCGAAAGCCACCATCCAGAGCAAGGCCGCCAAGAAAGCGCGCGACGCAGCAGGCGGCAGGGGCCAAAGAGGCGGCTGGCTACCAACGCGAGGCTGGGCCAGCTCGGGCAACTCTACCGGCCCTACATCAATAGTGGCGCGGGCGCGATTGGCACGATCGGGCAGCTGACCATACCGGGTCCCGCCGCGCGCTTGCGTCGCCAGCGGACCGCCCAACGCGATGCCGCAGCCCACGAGTCCCTACGGGATGCAGGGGCCGATGCCAGGCGGGCGGCCGTCCGGACCTGACCGGAGGGATGGGGCCAGGGCTTGACGCCAGCAGCGATCCCGTCCGCGCGGCGCTGTTGCAGAACTTACGCGCCCCGACCCGCCGCCGGCCAGTCAGGGATGATGGGGCCGGGCGCGTGCGACCGGCGGGCCGCCGATGATCGATCCGAATCGCGGCGTCGTGGACCCACGGGGGCCGCAGATGGGGCCGCAGATGGTCCCGCCGCAATATGGCGCGATGCCCCGGCCAGCTCGGCCAGATGGCGGGCCCGCCACGCGGGCCGCAACCCCATGCTCCCCGGTCGAATGCTCCAGCCCGGTTACTAAGAGGAGGACCCGCGTATGGCGATGGATCAACAGATGGACGACCAGGCAGCTTACGCCGAGCGGCCCGATGAACTATTACGCGCCGGATACCCCATCGGCGCCAGCGTCTGCCAGAACAACGGCGACCGCGTTCGCCTACACCGCGGGCTCGCTGTTGACGCCGTGGGAAGGCCGCTTCAACTCGAGCAACTACGGCGGCGGGGCCTCGGCGCCGGAGACACCAAATTCAACTACGCGGACTTCGGTACCAGGCCCGAAGGTCAGGGCACTCGGCGAGGTCTCACAACGACCCGGCGGCGTTCCGCTTTGCCAACTTCCAGGGGCGCAGGATTTTCAGGCGCCGACGGCGGAGGACATGCGAAGTGGATCCCGGCTATCAGGCGCGGATGGACGCCATGCGGAACGCGAAGTCGCGGGCGCCGCACATGGCGGCGTGTTGCGCCCGGCGGGTTTCAGAAAGGCCCTCGCGCAAGCCGTCGGGAATCAGGCGTCGCAGCGAATACGGCAACATCTACAACCGCCGCGCCGGCGAGCACGATCGTAACCGCCAGGAAGCCGTTAGCAACTACGGCATCAATCCAGGGCAACACTTTTGCAAGCGTTCAACACCAACACCGCGAATCGGCTCGGCGGCTATCAAACGCGGCAAGGGGCGTGGCAAGCGAACGCCGACACCGCGTGCTGAAAGAGGGCGAGCTCGGCTACAACATCGCGACCGGCACGTGGGACCGCAACCCTCGAAGGCGCGGCAGGGGTGGGAGGACTGACGCCCAGCACGCCGCGCAAGTGGCCGCGGCGAACAACGCGAATGCGCGCGCAGCCGCTACGAGAACGACCTCGGCGATTACACGCGCGCGCGCGATGAGTTCTACACGAATCAGGACCGGCAAGCATACCATCCTCGATCGCGAAGCGAACCGCGGCCTGGGTGCGGCACAAAACTACGGCAACCAGGTGATGAACGCCTACCTGAATATGGGCGACTAGCACCATGGGCGGGGCGAATGCCAACGCGTCGGGCACGATGGGCCTCGAGCGTGCGCATGCGGCAATACCGCGAACGACCTCGGGAATACGCTCAGCCAACTCGCGCGTATCACGGTGTGCACTAACGCCGGACCATGCTGATCCTCGACGATCCCACGCTCTCCCAGATGGCGGCCACGATCGTGGCTGGTCTCCTCGGCGTCGGACCCGACGATCCCGGAGCGCGAGGCCGTGGAGAAAAGCGGTCCGGATGCGCGCGCGCGCCACGAACGCGGAAGTCGCCGGCGTCACGGAGTGTCCTCACGCCGACGGTGCTGACACCGGAGGACTTCACCTACCCGGCTATGCGACGGTGCCGCTCGACGTGGAGGGCCAGACGCGGCTTCGGCTATTCCACGGGGGCGATGACTTGTGCGTCTCGTGGACCAGCAGATCCGCTCCTGATCACGGGCGCGTCCGCGGAGCACCGGGTGGAATGACCCGATCTCACGAACTCGAGCGGGCAGCGGCCCTGCACTCGCTGCCCGCTGGTCCACAACTGGGGCGACGTGACCTTTGGGTCGGCGCGTCTCGGCGGCTGGCAATCACAAACCGCTGCATGGCCTGCTCTGGGACCCTCCAGACCGACCAACTGCTCTCGACCTCACATCGACGTCTACTAACGTGCGCGGGAATGCGACCTCGTGTCTCATGGCGTCCGTGCTCGACCCGACGGGCGTCACTGCGGCGGGAGCCAGCTGGCGGCTGAGATGACCGCCTCCTCCCGCGTGGGCGGGTATCTGGTCGCGCTGCCCGAGTGGCTCCAGACGATCCTCGGCGGGGACGTGCGGGTTCGCGGCCGGCGCGCCGATGGGCAGCGGCAACGCCTCAGCGGCGTGGGGCGCGTATCTGTCGGCGTTCGCGCTGCCGTCACGCGAGCGTGCCGCCCGGATACGCACGGCGAGCACGTCACCATTCCGACGATGTCCCTGATTTACAGCGACATCGACCATCGCCAACCGCGTGACGCGGACGCCGATGAATGCGGCTGGACGCACTACGGCGAGTCGGACAGTCATGGCGATCAGCCGCAGTGGAACCCCACGCAAAACGGCACCGGGTGCACGCCGCACGAGGAATTGTGTGGGGCCAGCTATCGTCCGCTGGATCGGTTCGGCGCGCTGGACGCGATCTCGGCGGCGGCGTGGTGGGCGGATCGAAGAAGCACGGCCCGGTGATGGTGGGCCAGCTCGCGCGCACGATGGCCGCGCACGCGGCGGAGCGGGCCGCTCGGTCGCTGTCATGTCTGGTATGGCCCGCCGCAGGTTTACGGCGAGAAGAAGCTGTGCGCGCACGGCCAGAACGACCAGCGGTGTGGTCCGACGGCGACGGGTCCGGGCTGCACGACGATGCAGTCGTCGCTCTGGATTTATGACCCGAACGATCTCGCCGCCGTGGTGCAGGGCACGATCGTGCCCACCGTGTTGCCGCCGACCACCGATGCTGCGGACCTGAGTCAGGTCGCGCATGACGGGAGCGCGTTCCCCGCCACTCGTCGCGGGCGGGCTGTGCACGTATGGCGGCGCCGCGTATGAGCCGGAGAGTGAGCAGCTCTTTGTCTCGGCCAAGCACGCGGAGTGGGCGGGCGAGTGGCGGCCGGTGATTCACTGTTTCAAAGTGCGGACGCGCTAGGAAGGGACCAGCTCATGCCCGTGATGCCCGATACCCGGATCCCGCTGAGCGGGGCGACGGCGGCAGCCCCAGCCAGTCGCCCTTCCAGACGATTAGCGGGTTGATGCAGATCAAAGAGCAGCAGCAACGCTATCGCCAGCAGCAACTGCTGACGAAGAAGCGCCCAGGACGAGGCCGAAGAAAACGCCTTGGTCGGCTCGGCGATCGCGAGTCACGGGAAGCTCGAAGACGCGGCGGACTACCTCCAGCAGAACGGCGGCGGGCTGGCCGCCATGAAGCTCAGGAACGACATCTACGACACGCGAACGAAACAGCTACAGGCGCAGGACGCGGAATTGAAGAACTTCGCAGGCCAGTTGGAGCTGGGCAGCCAGATGCTCGGCGGCGCGACCGACGATGCGACCTATCGAGCGATCCGCCCGCAGGTCGCGAAGATGATGCAGCCGTCAGCTTTGGGGACGATCGTAACGACGACACTCCGACGGTCTACGACGCGGGCAAAATCAAGAGCCTCATTACCGCGGGCACAGCGCGGCAAAACCAGGATTGTGCAACACCGCGAGGACATTGCGTCCGCCCTCCAGGCTCCATCAAGCCGGGCCGATCGACCGGCCCACGGACTATGAAGACGGTCGATCCGACCTACAGGATCGAAGACCATCCCTGGAAGATAAGAACCTCTCGGTGATTCCCGAACGCGCTGTCGGCCGCAGGACGCGTTCCGCGAACGGATCGCGCGCGTGGCTGGCTGCCACCAACAGCCGGCAGGAATGGGACGGCGTGCTCGCCACCGCCGATCGCGGCGGGGCGCCAACCAGTGTGGTGCAGGAGTTTCGGGCCATTCCGTACAGTGGCGACTACTGACGAGGACGCGCTGTTCAAAGCGCGCGATCTCGGCCTGTCGCTGACCCAGCGCGAGGCGGCCGAGAGCCGGGCGAAAGCCGCGGCCACTGGCCGGGGCAACGCGCGGCCACGGCGGATGAGGCTGAAGACCGCCGCGCCACCGCGGCCACGCGGCGGCCGCCAAAGCCGCGGCGGGTGGCGCGAGTGGCGCCCGGTCAGGTTGACACCCGATCCAACGGAGCAATGAGAAGACAACCTCGAGAAGGAAGTGAACGAGACCTAGAAATGGGCGGCGGAGCAGTGGAACAATGAGCATCCGACCGCCCCCACCCCGACCAATGGAACAGGGGGGCTACCAACTGCTCTCCAAGAGCACCCAGCAGGGATCAGCATCAAGCGCCGGGTCTCGACGGAGAACAAATCCCGCCAACGGTTGCAGGGGCTTGCCGCCGATCGAGCAGGCGGCCGAGGACGTCGGTCCGGACAGGCGACCAGGCGGGCTACGACAAGTTAAACAAGGTCTACGCCGGTATTACGCAGGGACTCGGCAAGCTCGAGGACGTCGTGAAACCGCCGGCGGATTGGGCGACTGGCCCAGAAGCAAACGCCCGTCACGGAAGGCCGCGCGGCGGGCCGGGCGCGTCGCGGGCGACGCTGCAACAGACCGCGCTGGCGCTGATCCAACGCTCGAAGGATCCGGCGCTCACGCCAGCGCAGCGCCTCGAGGTGGAGCAGCGGCTCACGCGCACTCGGGACGCCCTGATGTCGCCAGGTCCGTGACGTCGTGCCGAAATCACCCTTGCAGCACGCTCGGTTCTCTGTTGCGGCCCTCGTCGCGCGATCCGCTCGACGATCCGTTCGCGGACCTCGACGATCCGTGGGCGCAACAGACAGATGCGGGGGTGTCGGCGCCGACGTCGCGCGGCCTCATCCGACGACCTGTTTCCTGATACGGAGCCCAGCGGAAATCGCGGTCTCATCGACAACCTGTTCCCGCCGCCCAAGCGTCGGACACCCGAGCCTGCGCCGCCGCCGGACGACCACAGCCTCCTCGACGCCATCCAACAGTCCCTCGCGGATTCCGCCGCGCGTCGTGGGGCACCCGCCCCCGCCGCCCCTGATGCACCGGATGACCAGGCGCTGCTCACATCGATTCAAGACGCTCTGAAAGACTCCGAGGGCGCGCCGCACTCCAGCCCCGTTGCAGTCGCCCGCGGGCGCCGACCGCGTCACGTCGCCGATGATGCCGCCCGTCTCTCGACCCGCGGCCCCGTTGCCGATGGGGGCAAGGCCCGGCGACATTCCGGAATTCGGCGACGTCATTCCCCGGCGCGAGAACATCACGCTGCCGCCGCAGACACACGGTCGTGGCGCCGGCTCCGCCGCTGCCGCATCCGCCTGCGCCGCCGCGTGGGTTCGAGGCCGGCGACGTCATGCCGGATCCGCGCGATCCGCGCGTCCGGCCGCCAACCGCGCCGCCGATGGCCGGACCGGTGGACATGCCGGCGCTGCCGCCGCCGCCGGCACGCAACCTGCCCGCGCCGAACACGCTGCTGCGCCCGTTCGACGCCGAAGTCGTCGGCACCATGCCGCCCCGGGACAAATCGCGCCGGGCAACACATCGACCTTCTACGACCGCCCCCGTGTGAAAACGCGGACGGGTCGATCGCGCACCGTGCGGTCGGATCAGCATCAACGAAGACGGCAAGGAAATTCTCATCCCGACCGTCGTCGGCGATCGCGTGGTTCTCCAACAAGGAGGCCGTGGCTGAGTATCACCGGACCGGCAAACACCTCGGCATGTTCGAGGACGCCAGACGCGGCCACCGCCTACGCCGAGAAATTGCACGACGACTATGCGAAAGGCGCGCACGACGAGCGCGTCTTTCCAACGCCCTTCGGCCGCGTTGCCCATTCTGCGGCCCAGTCAGAAGCCGACCAAGGCCCAGCAAGAGCAGATCGCGCAGTTCGGCGCTCGGCTCCGTCATCATGTTCAACAAGGCGCGCCGCGACGCGGGAGGCGGAGCGCCCATTGAACGGTTGCCGGTGGTGCCAGCCACGACCTTAGCAACGACGCGTGAGCCCCATCCACCGGAACTCGCCGCTGCCAAGCCGGTCCCGCGCGGGCCGATGGACATCACCAAGAACGTCGGCCGCGGCTACCCGCGGGCCTCCTGGCAATTCAATGCCCAGCTCTGGGCGCGTTGCGGGCGACCGGCGACACCTTGGGGCTCCCGTCTGTCACGGACTTTGCGAAGCGGGCGGAACACCAAGCGACGGTAGCGTCGACTAACTTGGCGAGGTCCGCGGACAGACGCTGGCCCACCGAGCAATGGGCATGGCGGGATTGAATCCATCAGTCAAAATGCGCCTGGACTGCTTTTGGGGTTTTGCGTTGGGTGCCGGAGGAGTAGCGACACAGACGGCCGAGCGTGCGACGCTCGCGCTCATGGGGGTCGCGACGGGCGGCGGCGCGTATTCGCAGGCACGCGACCAGAACGTCGGCACTGAGCAAGCCCCCGGGCGGCGTGGTGGGCGCGCTCCGCGTTCGCCACGTCGCAGGGCGCGATCGAAGTGCGCCACGGAAATGATCCCGGCGGAGTAAATCGCTCTCCGATCTGGCGAAGCGCACCGGGTTCATGAAAATGGTCGTCCACCAACTGGTGGAGGAGATTCCGAACGAGCAGATTGCCACGATCCTGCAGGACCTCGAACGAATGGGCCAAACCCATCCTGAGCAACCCTTTCGTCTTACCTGGCAGAGCGGCCGAGCAAGGCCGCGGAAACCCCGTGTGACGATCGTGGCCACAGTCGGGCAGACTGCGGCCATGCACGTGGTCAGCCGCGCCACGCGACCAGGGGGCACAGAACGGATTAACGGCACGTGCCGCGAGGCGGTGCTGCAAGACCCTTCGGGACGAAGACGGAGCCGTCGGCAGATCAGGCTTGCTCGCGAAGCGCCAAGAGCCAGAGGCTGACGCCAGAGCACGAACGACCTCGGCTGCCGTGGCGCAGGTAGATCAGCGTATCGCGGCGTTGGACGGTTTGATCTCGCGAGAAGACTCACACCACGCCCCCGATGCAGCCGCCCCCGAGCACTGGGTCGGTCCGCCGCCGGAGGGAGAGCCGGGCGTGCCGGGCGAAGAACCACCCGCGCCGCCACCGCCGGACGAACCACCGTCACCGCCCCGCCACCCTCGACGACGACGGCGGCGGCGGAGCTCTGCGGATCGACCCGCGCATCAGCGGGCGAATACACGGCGAGGCCGCCCCACCGACGGCGACGGTCCCGGTGCCGGAGCTTCGGGCCCGTTGGCGACCAGCACGCCGGAAACGCCCGCGCCAAGTGCGCCAGATGTCACCACGCCACAATCCGTTTTTGCACTGTGGGGCTGGCGAGGTTCGCGCGCGACGCGGCACCTGCTCCGCCCCGCATCTTTCAAAGCCGTAACAGATCCAGGCGGGACTCCAGTGAACAGAGGCGTGTGGCTGACGTCCGGGTTCCTGACGCCAGAGTTCGAGCTAATCGACAGGCAGCGCTTGGCGAGAGATTCGATTTCGAGGAACTCCAATTGTCAACCGACGGGGAGAGCTGGGTCGGCGGGTCGCAGCAGTGATTAGCGCCACCGGTCATTTCGTGCGAAGTGGTAGAAAGTGAGGCTCGCCAGCGTCGCCCATCTCGCCGATCGACAGGTCTCCGGCGCCGCCGCCACGCGTCGCGCCCCCTAGCTGCGCCGAAAGCTGACGGCTCATGCCGCCGACGCCAGGCTGGCGCTCCCGGGTGTCAGCCGTGGCTGGAGCGAACATCAGCTGCGAGCGCGGAAGGTTCCGCGGCGGATGCCGCGCATCTGGCGAGCAACGCGGACGCACACCACAATCGAGTGCGCGCGGGCTCGGCGCCGCTCGACGGGACCATCTGGCGTGGCATGGCCGACGAAGCCGCCTTCCAGCAAGGCGGAAGCGCGATCGGAATTCCTGCGCGCGCTGAACAAAGGGGCGACCCGAGGAAGCAGGCCGCCAGCAAAGCGAAGGATCTGGCGCGGGCCTCATCGCCGGACACGGCGAATGACGACGCGCTTCGTGAAGGGGCTGATTCAGTTCGCATTCCCATCTGCCCCTGGCGTGCCGCTGACGCGCCGATCGCATCGACGACGCCGCGCGCGCGATCACGCGCGCCGGCCCTGCGCCGAAGCCCGTGGTTCGCTCGACGACATCAAGACCCTGCGGAGGCTCGCGGCCAAGCGATCACGGAACGGCTGATCGCGAAAGAAGCCGAACAGGCCTGCAAACGGGCCGCAGTGGCGCCCGGGGTCGTCGGCACGACATCGGCCGACAATGCCGGCCGGTTGTGATCGCGGCCACGCTGGAGGAGCAGACCAGTCGGCGCCCTCGGCATCGCGCAACTCGCGGACCAGCTCGCCACGCTCGCGCCGGGCCTTCCGTCGCCACGAGCAGCTGTCGAAGCAACTCAAGAGCCCTGCAGGACGCGCACGACGGCATGCGTGGCGGAGCTCGACCAGCACATGCGACCAGGTCGATGTCCCGCGCTGACTTGAAACAGGTGGAAGCGGCCGCGAAGACGGCGATCGACGAGGAACGCGCGGCGCGCGAGCGGTAGCCGATAAGGACAAAGAGAGCAAGTGAGAAGGCCAAGGAAAGCCAGAGAGAAGAAACAGGAAGCGCCAGGAAGAGGAAGCCGAAAAGAGAACCGAAAGAGGCGAAGGCCGAGCCGACCCTGGCCCGTGAGGAACGACCGAGCCAGCCGAGAAAGCAGAAAGTCGCTGATTCGAGGGCGTGGCGCGTGCGCCCACGCCGGCGCATCAGCGCGCTGGGCTGTTGGATTTCCGCACGGGCGAGAGCCTGGGCGGCAAAGTGGCTCGAAGGCGCCTTGTCGCCGAAGGCCCAAGGGGCGCTGAGCAAGCATCTTGTTTATACGCGATCCTTGACTTGCGCCACATTCGCGAGAGGCGATGGAGGTGACGAGCACCTCGAGATGGACAGCGATGCGGCACGCGCCGCCAGCGGTTTGACATGGTGATGGCGACGAACGCGTTCTCCTCGACGAGTCGGCCGACAACATGAGATGGTGCTCGACGAGGCCTGCGCATACCGGCTTGCAGGTCATGACGGGCGAGACGGATCCGACTGGTCAGTCTAATGAACACCGCTGTGGTGCCGACGTGATTACAAGGCCATCTGGTTCAACACGCTTCGACCCGAAAACCGCGCGTCGTTCGACATCGAGGAGTGGAACAATACTCGGCGAAGCCGCAGAGTTCCGCCGCAGGGCGATGTTGCGTTCCCGCCTGGACGGATGCGGCGGCGGTCAATCTCTGGAAAGGGCGTCCCTACAAACGCGGCGAGAGATCGCGGGTCGGGTCGGCTAACGCGACGGCGCGCCCGTGCTCACATCGAGGCGGGGCCCGCCAGCTCGAGGTCTGGAAGGTGGCGGCGACCGCCGCAATCGCGAGGCAACGCGCGCAAGGTCGTCCTCCCGCTCTATGACTGCACCGGGCATCATCGCAGCGTGGGCCGATGCGGGCTGGGCCAGCGTCGCTTCGACATCCGGCCGAAGCTGTCGATGGCGCGGCACCGCTGAAGACCTGACCTGATTTCAGCGTGGATGGAGGAGATCGAGCAATTCTCAACGAGGGGGTACACGATCGTCGGCGTCCTTCGCGCAGCCGCCGTGCACGCCGTTCACGAGCCTGGGGTCGTGCAGCATTACCGAGTAAGCACGACGCGCCCAATCACGAGTGGCTCGTGCGGACGCATGGCGCGAAGGCGGCTGAACACTCGACACCCCAACCGAGTACGCCAACACGCTCGTAGGCGGTCGTGAAGTTGATTGTGGCGCAGGGGCGAATCCGCGGTTCTACATGATGGAGAACCCGGTGGGCCGCATCGCGGACCTGAACGGCCTACCCGCGCCGACCAAGTTCCATCCGGACGATTACGGCGAAAGCCGTACACGAAGGCGACGCAGCTCTGGGGCGAATTAACGCGGATCTGCCGACGGCGCGCGTGGGCGGGCTGAAGCGGAAGGCGGGCGCGAGTCGCACGCGGCACTCCCGAGCGCGGGAGACCGACGAACGTGCGCGCGCAAACCGCGGAAGGGTTCGCGCATGCCTTCGTGGCGAACCAGGCGCGCGCGCAAGAGACTGGCAGAACCAGGAACGGCCGAGTGCGTCAGAGCCCGAGCTGGGGCAGCGACGAGCCTGACAGGCATCGGCTGGGATCAAGACACGCTGGCGGCGCAGGCACAGAAACAGCAGGAGGCGAGTCGAGGAAGCCACCGAACCGGGCGAACAGCCCCAGGTCATCGCGTTCCGCTTGGGCAACCAGCAAGCGCCCGCGGACATCGCGGGCTTTCATTCAGGCGGGCCAGGACGTCGGCGTCACCGCGCTCGGCATGACGGTGATCCGGTGCGCGAGCAACTCGTGCAACAACGCGGCTGGACGGCGGGCACGCGTTCATCGATTCCGGCGCGTTCGGCAAGACCACGATCGTGGACGGCAAGGGCGTCCCGGCCCTCAACTTCACCGGCGGCGTTGTCGGCCTACGGCCAGCTTCGCGACAGACATCGTGCATGCGCCGGCGGCGACCCCGCGGCTTGTTCGTTGGTGGCGTCCTTCGACGGTGGCCCCGGCGTTCGTGGACCCGCAGGACCGCAACACGCTGCGCCTCGCGCAAGTGACGCGGCGGCGATGCCGCGATCGTTCCTGTGACGGCACTCAGCGCCATCCAGGATCGCACGCGGACCAGATCGCGGCGGCGCTGGAAGACATGCACGTCATCGTGCCGGTCCAGGTGGGCCCGACGATGGCCGAACGCGCCGTCGAGGTGATGGAGCAATTCCCCGACGCCCTGATCCGGGCTGCCCGGAATCAAGGCGCCATCTCGGATGAGCAACCGATCGGGATGCTCGACGCGCTGGAGGGAGGCGGGTCAGGTCCCCTGCGGGTTCCATTTCCTCGGCATCGGCGAAACGAACGCCCGCTTCACGTCGCTCGTGAAGCTGGTGAGCGAGCATCCGCTCTACGACAGCACTGCCAGCCCCCATCATCACCACGGATGCGTCGCGGCGCAGGTGGCGTATTTCGGGACGGGGCGTGCGGGCACCGCCGGTCGCTGGCCACATTGGCCGACGCGCAGGCGCGGGCCGCGATGGATAGACGTGGATGCCTGAACTGACGGGCGCGCTCTATCGTGGCGACCTCGGGGATTTCACGACCGATGAGAGGTCGCGGCCCTGGAGCGCGCGGCCGCGCAGCAGACGCCCACCACGTTCCGGCAATGGATCACCGACGGGACGCTGGATGAGCACGTGGGCGATCCGCGCATCATCGACGCGGCGGTCTTCCAGATCGCGTATGACCGCGCGGCGAGCGAGGTGTCGGCGCCGGGCGGTGCGGAACCGCCGCCATTGGCGACTCGAAACGCCGCCCACCCCGGCGCGCGAGGCGCTCGTGGATCGTCGTTTGCGCGGAAGCCGCCGGCTCCGACCGACCCCACCGCCCTGAAGGCGTGGACCCAGCAATGGAAAGTCCGCGACGCCGAGTTCCGTCGCTACCTGCAGTCTGACCGACGACGAGCCAGCGACCGAAGCGGCGCGCTGGGAAGGCGAGGCACCCAGCCCGTCATCGCAACCGGCCGTGTCGCGGCCCACCACGCCGACCCCACCGGCGCGCGAGCGGGACCGTGGACGATGACGCTCGCCAGAATGGGCCGAGGATCCCGCGCTCGCAAAAACCGTACTGGCATCCTGAAGGCCACGCTGCGGGATATGGCCAGCGGCAAGGCGTTCAAGCAGCCGAGCCGAGCGAGCGGCGAGCAGGAAGTGAGACGACCAAGGGCCGGAGCCGCAATGAGCTGCAGGCGCTCGCGCGCTGATGCTGGGAAGCTGCCGAAGGGGGCACGGCCCTGGGGTTGACGGAGCGGATTCAGAAATCCGCGGTGGCGCGCCTCCGCGCGCAGGGAGATTCTCGGCGACGCGCGCATCGACCGAGGCGAAGCTCGCGGCGCGGCCGCGCTCAAGAAGGGACGAGCTGCAGGCGTTGTCGACCGCCATCCAAGGCAAGACCGGCTTCAAGCGGGCAACAGGGATCAGACCGCGGCCCAGATCCTCACCCTTCATCATGCGGAGTCAGGCCGAGGCCGCGCGCCTCCTGGCCGATGCCACGCATTACCGCGCGATCCGGTACGCGATCGAGCGCGAAACCTGACGCGCGTCACGCCAGGCCTACCCGCAGTTGGTGGACGCGCGTGAGGGCGGCGAGACGGCGGGCGGACGGTTCCCGGCGTTCGAGGGGATGAGCGACGCCGACGTCGAGGCCGAGTTCACGAAGTGGCGCAAGCGCGGCAAGAACCCCATACGCCGCAGAAAACCTCCGCACCGAACGGGTGTTGCGTGAGCTGCAGAAACGCGTCGACACCAGCGGGTGCGCAGGCGCTACGAAGATGCCCTCGAGGTGTTGCCAGAACGGGTCCGGCTTTCCGGGCATCCTGCCCATGGGCGCGAACCGCGCGCAGACGGCCGCGGCGATCGTTGAGCGACATGGTCGAGCGCATTGACCAGGAGCTGGAGCGTCCGGATCTGAGTGACACGAACCGCACGGTTCCTGCAGCAGAATCGCGCGCTCTACGGGACGGACCGCCGCTTCTACGAATCTGGCGAGTGGGGCGCCCGCCCAGTTATGCCGCGCGGCTGGAGCGGGCCAAAGGCGCAGATGGGGTCGAAGCCGACAAATTCAAAGCGAAGAAACTCCCTGACCTCATCGCGCACTACGCCCAACAAAAACGGGTGCTCAGTCAGTTCCCGCCGGCCGACGTCGAGGGCCCGATCGATGTCAACCGGGTGTCTCATGGAAGAGCACCTGAAACAGACGGCTGCCCAAATCGATCGGCTGGAGACCGAGGATCGGTCGCGACTGGCGCTTGGTGATGGCGGGAAAGCCATCGCCGCGTCTCAAGAGCTATGTCATTGAACACGTGCAACCTGGCGAAGAGTCCGCGCGCTCGAGGCCGAAGGCCTCTTCCCACGCGAGCACGCCGCGCATGATCGCATCGAGACATTGCGACGCGAGCACCCGCCCACCAGGAGCGCACTGGCGAGACCTATCGCGCGACGTTTGTCCCGATGGAAGGAGAGGCCGATGCCATTCAAGAGCCAGGCGCAGCGACGGGCCCTATGCGAAGGACCCGGCGTTGGCGAAGAAAGTTCGAGCAGGAGACACCGAAGGGGGCGAAGCTCCCGGAGCACGTGCGCCACAAACCGAAGAGCAAGCGGTAGCGCGCGCACACGAAGCGCTCCGATTGACCCGAATCACCTGCCGCCGGGGTGGACGCCCGCCACGCCGAACGGCGATTACCCGCCCCAGCCGTCCGAGGCGGACATGGACGCGGCGCGCGCCAAACTCGCCACGGAAACGGCGGGCTATGCCACGCTCAAGACCGAGGAGATTCACACCCGGCTCGACCCGCTGAATAAGAAGCAGGCCTGGTGGAAGAAGCGCGGGATTCCGACGGCGGATGACTACGTGCGGATGCAGGCGCTCACCGACGAGGTGGTCAGGCGGCGCCAAGCTCAGGCAAAACCCACCCGCGTCGCGTCCAGGCCGTGTCGTTGCCGGTGTCGCCGGCCGCGGCGCGTCATCGCCACCACGCCTGGCACGCGTGTCACGTGGTCGAACGGTCGCGAGTGGGCGGACGCCGCATGGACATTGATTCGGCGCGCCAATCACCCGGCGCGAAGTCCTACGGAACATCGAGTCCCACGTCGCGGAGCTGGCAGAAGCGCCTGAGTTCATTGCCGCGCAAACACAAGCCGACCTCGAGGCGATCAAGGACCTCTTCACGCAGAAGAAATACAGCCGCATGGTGCCGACGGAAGGCCAGCGTGCAGGCTCTTCGTACAGGCGCGTTATCAACCAGAGTCAACAATGCCTTGGCGCGGCTCGCGCTAAAACCGAGGGCGTGCTGCCGGCCGCAGACCGCGAGACCTATCCGGACGGCCGGCTGGTTCCGATCATCGGCGACAAGGTCTATCAGATGGTGGGCGGAGCCGGCGGCTCGCCGGCCTCCATCTACGGTGAGGTGTTCAGAGGGACGCGAGAAGGACGAACTGCGCGTCAAGATACGCGCGCGGCGTCGATCATGGGCGGCGCGTCGACGTCGGTGGCAAGACCGCAGGTTCAACGAACACTGACCGTCGTCGATGATCTGAGATCGGCCGGCGGCGCGGCGCGCGCGAAAGCCGAGCAGGATCGCAAGGAGCAGAACGCGCGGAGGACGCGGAGTCCATGTCGGATGTCCGTCGCAAATCGCAGGAGGCCATTGTGAGCGGCCACCGGCCCTCACGCGCGATGCCTGTCGATGCCCGCGTATCAGTTACTGGCGAGCGATGAGACCGCACGCTGAGGAACAGACGGAGCATGGGCCGATCGTGGATGGTCGGACACTCGGGAGTCCAGACTGGACGGGAGCTGGGGCGGCTACCTGGCGTTGCTGGCAATACGTAACTGAACGAAGTACACC
>ERZ1370068.9881-contig-8626_pt1 | contig 40353 bp, 55 predicted proteins | sample MGYA00561227_ERZ1370068 | MGnify/ENA primary metagenome ERZ1370068 (study PRJEB38410, sample SAMEA6850437) | metagenome | study: Metagenomic assessment of the ecological functions of the soil: analysis of the soil microbiota associated with the... | reverse complement strand
GTGTGCTTTGATTCAGTTACGTATTGCTCCTCCACCCGGGTGATCAGCTCTGGGAGTACATCGCGGGCGGCGCCGGCCACGGCGATCCACTGGATCGCGACCCCGCGGCCGTGTTTGCCGACGTGCTGGACGGCAAGGTCTCACCGGCGCTGGCGATCATGGCGTTCGGCGTCGTGTTGACACCGGACGGCACCGCGGTGGACGACGTGAAGACGAAGGAGTCGCGCGAGCGGCGACGCGCTGAGCGGGGATCCGTCGCCTCGACACCGCGCTATCGTGGGTACTGGCCCAGGGACCGCCCGGGCGTGGCGAAAGCGATAGGGCTGCCTCCGGCCGCCTGTCGGACATAGCGATGGTGCAGGCCACCGACTTCGGGAATCTGGATGACCCTGCCGCGTTCCGACGGCTCGATCGCTCGCTGTGGTGCATCCTCGTCGAGGCACCGGCGGACCTTCACCGACGCCCATGCCCTTCACCCGTTGCCGGAACACGTGACCGTAGGGCTCTGTCACCGAGAATGTCACCCACGCGGCGCGATGCCGTGCAACTGGCCGCTACTTACGGCGACGTCGGTCACGGACTAGCGAGCGAGTAAGAAGACGATTGATGAAGGGCTTCACGATCACGAGCACAGCGTGCGCACCTTTGCGCCGTCGCCAAGCTCGCCAACGCGGCGGCCAACGAGATCAACAATCCGGTCGCCGTGATCGTCGGCCGCCTCGAGCTCCGCCGCGGAGACGACGAGCAACGGAGGGCGGGATCATCCGGAAAGAACCGTGAGCAGTTGACGGGGCCAACGCGCTTAGAGATGTGTCCACGTAGGTGGCGGCGCGCCGGAGAGCATCAAAGGTTGCTCGGCCCGTAAGACATGAGACTCCCCGGCCTCGACATTCTCTCTCTGTTCCCATGCATCGACGGCAGCCGGTTCTTTGCCGCGAGTAATTCATGCGAGCCAGTGCTCCGCTGGTCAACAAACACGGAATCTGGATCGTGAGGCCGAAAGCACCAAACCGGGGCAACTCCAAACTGCGCCGAGGCAAGACGCCAGCCTCCACAGCGGCCGGTTATCCAGGGGTTTTCGCCTATTGAAGGCCTGGCAGCGTAAACCGGCAACGCCGGGGCTGGCGTCGTGCTCGCTGTGTCAGCCTGCCTTTCGTTCGGACTTGAACGGCTCTTTGACCACGACCTTGACGCCAGCGATGACATCGGTCACGGCCTTGCGGACCTGCTCGACCGCGGTGCCGCCGATTTCGCCAGCGCCCTCGATGGCGCCGCTAGCGGCCGCCGATGCTGCGTCCTCCGCTTTGAGCCCCAATTCCTTGGCCCCGGCGATCGAGCCTTCAACAGCGCTCCGCGCGGCCGATCCGAGATCTCCACCGACCTCAGCCGCGCTCTTCACGACTGATCGCGCGCTGGCACTGATGCTCTCTGTGGCTTCGACACCCACCTCCCTGGTGCCGCGGATCACCCCGATGACGCCCCCTTGGCCGCCTCGCGAATGTCAGCCCCCGCGTGGGCCGTTCCCAGGATTGCTCCGCGCAGGGACGTCGGACACGGTGCCGGTGAGCGCAGCGCCCACGGCGCCGGTTCCTTTGATGGTGTTCACCAGAGTCCCACTCACGGTGTTGATCGCCGCGTCCACGACCTCGCCTGTCCCTCGAATACTGTCGATGATCCCGGACTTCGCAGTCTCCACGATGCGCTTCTGCTCTGGCATTGGCGGGTCCTCCTCTTGTTTGGGGGATCGTGGAGAATCACGCAGCGCGACATCGCGCCGCACACCGCACGCTATCAGCGCTAGCGGACCTCGCCTGCGCGTCAAGCAGTTGTCGCCGGGAGTGTGTAAATCCTTCACCATCGAGCGCACGCCAGGCGAGCAAGCCGCACTCGCGGACCATGCCGAGGCGGAGTAGCCTTTGAATGTGGTCAAGAAACTGCGTCGGATGTGGAGGTGCTCTACGGCGCCGCGGTCGAGTTGATCGCAGGACGACGGTCTCGCTCTCGCCGCCTCGATCGCCTTCTTCACGATCTTTTCCCTCGCCCCTCTCCTACTCCTCGTTGTCGCGCTCGCCGGGCTGGTCTTCGGGCGAGACCAGACCAGCGCCGAGATCCAGAGGCAGTTTGAATCACTCATGGGATCCGACAGCGCCCAGTTCATCGCCGGCGTCATTTCACGCGCCTCCAAGGGCGGCGGCGGCGCGGCTGCGGTCGTCAGCATCGGTACGCTCATCTTCGGCGCGACTGGCGCATTCGTGCAGCTCAAGGCCGCGCTCAACAGCCTTTGGGGTGTGCAGATCAAGTCCGAGAAGACGCGCGAAACGCTAATGCGACTGATCTGGGGCAGGGTGGTCTCGTTCACGATGATGCTCGTGATCGCCTTCCTCTTACTCGTCTCTTTGAGCCGTCAGTGCGGCGCTCGCGGCTCTTGCACGGTGGAGCGCAGAGCTCGTCGCCGGGCAGGAACTCCTCATGCAGATCGTCAACGGCATGATCTCGTTCGCGGTGCTGACATTCCTCTTCTGCGCGGCCTTCAAGATCCTTCCCGACGTGCGGATCGGTTGGCGTGTCGTCTGGTTTGGCGGCGCCGTGACGGCTCTGCTCTTCACGATAGGCAAGGAGCTGATCGGCATGTACCTGGGGCAGGGCTCCGTCGCGTCGGTCTACTGGCGCCGCTGGCTCCATGATCGTCATCCTCATGTGGGTCTACTATCTCTTCCATCATCTTCCTCTACGGCGCCGAGGTAACACAGCTCTCGGCCAAGGCCCTCGGGTGGCGGCTCGAGCCCATCGAGGCCGCGGAGCAGCTGGACAAGGAGCGCACCCGGGAGAAGGTCCCGGCCGGGCGCTAGTCTGCGTGCTAGAGATCATGGAGTGCTTGTGTGGAGTTGTGTCTTGGTGTCGTCAACTGGCTACAGCGTGGTTGCGCTTTGCGGCTTCACGCCGTTGGCTGCACTGCATTCGCTGAAGATACTGTCGTCTGCGCCGCCCGTTGCCGACGCAGGCACTGCACGGCCCATGTCTACGCGCGCCGTCTGGTCGCGCATCGAGCATGCTTCATATATCACCGGATGCTCGTGGCCAGGCTCCGGAGGCCCGGGCCTCAGTCCGACCTTTACTGGCCAGTAGGACGCAAGAGCGAATTTACACGCCAGAGCGAATGTACACGCCGCGCCTGAGCTTGTTGCGATAGCGGCAAGTGGGAAGTTGTCCGCCGGCCTGCCTGTTCAGGTAATCATGCCGCGTCCGCCCGCATAACAGTTTCGTCTTGATTATCCAGCACCTTGAGACCGGATCTAAAGCACGGGGCCGCGATTACGCTCCTGAGACGTTTCGGTGGCACGCTGAATGCCGCGTGGCCTCATTGGGAGGACTCACGATCATGAAACCTATGACTCGTCTAACCGTCTTGGGCACCGGACTACTACTCGTCGCCGTCGGATGCGCCCAGCACACGACGCCAGGGACGACGACAACAACGCTACCGTCATCGACTGGAGCACCGGTCGTTATGACGTCACCCGGACCGCCCGCTAACCCCAGCCTCGCTGGTGGGGTCGTGCATCACGTCGTTACCGGCGAGATCACAGATGTTGATCGCAACAGCGGAAGGGTCGATATCCGGGCATCTGACGGTTCGAAAGTCCGAGTCATCTTGCCCCGTTGGCGCGCGACGACGAAGAGGGCGACCGCGCCTCGATCGATGTCACGATTGGGCCGGCGCGTTAGAGGCCACGTGGGTTACCGCTGATTGCGAACGCTGGTCGAATCGGGACGACGCCCGCGAGGAGACTATGGCGAACGATCAACCCGCCGTCGTTGCAGCTGAAAGGGATCGCCGCCCAGCGTAGGAGTTACCGAGTAGGTTTACGTCCCGGCCGCTCTCGATCCGTCTGGAGGACATGTCATGGGCGAAGGAGTGACTCGCGTAGTCGCGACCGACTGGAAAGGCACCCGGATGCCGACGCTCAGCGAAGAGATTGCGACTCCGGCTCACCGCAGTGTTGACCGAGCTCGATCGCCGGCGACACAACGCAACCGATGTGAAGCACCTCGCGCGGGAGCACGCCGGCGCCGTCGCGGCTGGCGCACTGGTGCTGGCCGCGATCGTGGCCACGCCGGTGGCGATTCTCAAGGTGCGACGCCGGCGACAGCGCCGGTGGGCGCATCAGGGCGTCACACTCACCGACAGAGCGCGTCGCCTGGGGCGGGCGCTCGGGCGCGTTGCGCACGATCCCGATCGCCTTGCCGCGCAGCCGCCGCCACATATGCTCGGGATCCCGCCGAAGACGCTGGCCGCACTCGTGCTGACTACGGCTCAAATCCTCGCTGAGACCATGCGCGAGCGACGTCGCCGCCATGAGGCCGCGCCGCGCCGTGATGGCATGCATCCGGGTCGCGCTACCGGTGTTGCCACCGCTCCTGCGCCAGATGGGTTGCGGCTTGCACCGTGGTCTTCACCGTAGCCACGAGGCGCAAGGGTCGGCATACTGAAATCAACGAGGAGCACCGATGAAGATGATGAGGTCGCATCGCTCGCTCATCGTGATCTCAGGCGTCCTGCTGGTCGCGGTTGCCACAACGCTCTACGCGCTACCGACGGTGGCGCGGCATGTCGCGATCTCCCGGCTGCAGACGATCGCGAAGCGACCAGTCAGCATCGATCGGGTCGACGTTCAGCTGCTGAGCGGTCGGTTCACGATCCACGGGCTCCGCGTCGCCGAGCCAGACGGCGGCGCACCGTTCGCCGACTGCGAGCGGCTCGAGGCCCGGCTGCATCTGCTCTCGCTCCTCCGCGGTCACATCTGGGTCAGAGCGCTGGTCCTCCGAAGCCAACCCTTCGTGTCGTACGACTCGCGAAGGACTTCAACTTCTCCGATCTGATCGAAGACGCGGAGCGCAACCGAGAAGAGGTTCGATGTCACCGTCGACCGGTTCACGCTGGTCGACGGGACGGTCGCATTCGAGGACCGCGCGCTGCCCGAACGGCGAACGTGGACGTCGGACGACATCCAGATCGAGGCGCACAACGTCTCGACCCTGCGCGATGACGGGACCGTCGTCGCCAGCTCGGTGACGGCGGGCGCGCCGAACTTGGTCGAGATCGAGCAATTCCGACTCTATCCGATACATCTTCAGGCCACAGTGACGGTCAAGAGGTTGGACCTGGCACTCGCGCGGCTCTACCTGCCAGCCGATGCCCCGGTCGTGCTCGATCGAGGACGCGTGAGCTCCACCCTCAGGGTCACCTGGACGCGCGCGCCGGGGTCCGGGCCGACCTGGCCGGCGAGATTCGAGGATTTGGCGCTGGTCAGGCCCGGCGAGCGCGAGGCGGTCACCCAGATTCCAAAGCTAACGGCGCGGCTCACCGATTTCACGGTCCGGGACGAGCAGGTTCGGGTTGGCGAGTTCGAACTGAAAGGCTCGGCGAGCGTCCGCGACCCGCGCGGTCAGCAACACGCGCGGTACCAGGTTTCGGCGATTCGGGCCAGCATCGCGGATCTCACGTGGCCCATCACGACCCCTGGTCGACTCGACGTGCTGACCGCGATTCCCGGAGGCGGAACGCTCGCAGTCTCGGGCATGCTCCGCCCACCTCCGGCACCGAGTCAGCTCCATCTCCGGCTCAGCGATCTGGACCTGGCGGCGTGGAATCGCTTCCTGCCGGTGGCGGCCAGACTCAACGGCCGGGGCGAAGCCGATCTTCGCATCAACGAGCCGCTCGCCGCAGGCGTGCCGACCAGGTGAGTGGCGCGATCGCCGTCAATCATCTCGGCATCAGGGATGCGCACCAGGAGCTTGTCAGCGCCCAGCGAGTGGAGGCGACGGGGCTCGAGGTGCAGTGGCCGACGCGATTGGGCGTGAAGCGGCTCGTCGTGCGCGGACCGCGGGCCCTCGTCGAGCGGGACGAGGCAGGCGGCTTCCCATTGCGCGCCCTCTGGAATCGCCCGGGCGCCGCGCCGACGCTCGGTGAACGACGCGAAACCTCTCACCGCACGATCGCCCCGCGTCGACATCGGAGAAATCGCGGTGCAAAACGGGGTGCCTCTCATGGCGGGACGAGACGGTCAAGCCTCGTGCGACATTCGACCTCTCCCAGCTCGACGCCACGATCACGGGAGGCGGATGGCCGCTTCGCCCGCTCGGAGTGAGGCTTGCCGTGCGCCCGCCTGGCGGCGGTCAGGTCCAAGTCGCGGGCCGCGTGGCGGTCGATCCGTTCAGTGCCGATCTTCGCGTCAACGCGAGAGAGGCTGAGCTCGCGCACTACCAGGCGTACGTCCCCACCGGGGCCCGATTCAGTGGACGCGCGGATCTCTGATCTGGCGGTCGTCTTTCCTGCCTTGTCGAGCCGCAGGCGACGGTGCGCGGCAACGCCGTGCTCTCGAGGGTCGACGTGCGCGATGGGCAGCGCACGGTGATCCGGATCGATCGAGCGGCCGCGACCGCTCTCGACATCGACTGGCCGCGCAGCGTCAAAGTGCGCGAGCTGGCCCTCCGGCGGCCGTGGATCCTGCTCGAGCGCGACGAGTCGGGGGCGCTACCGTTGCCCGCCCTCCTGGCCCTTCAGACGGCAGTCGCGGGACGGACGCCGGGCGCGAGTCAGACATCGAATGCGTCCAGGGTCAGCGCCAACGGCCAGAGGCGGCCGTTCCGGTCACGATCGGCCAGCTCGTGATCGAGGAAGGCGGCGCGCGCCTGGTCGATGGTGGTCTGACGCCGCCGTTCGCGGTGGATCTCGCCGGTCTTGCCTCGCGGATCGACGGTCTCTCGACAGCTCCGGGAGCAAAAGCCCGCCCGGGTGGATCTGAAGGCGCGGATCGGGGATGGTCGGCTCAGCCTGGACGGCACCATCGGGCCCATCAGCGGGCCGCTCCGAGCTCGATCTCGAGGGAGAGCTGCGCGAGTTCGCCGTGCCGCGGACGAACCCGTATTTGCTGAATCAGGTGGCGTGGGAGGCGCGTGATGGGTGGCTGACCACGCGCCTCAAGCTGCCGGATCGACGGGGCTCAACCTCGATGCCAAGACCGAAATACTCCTGAGCCGGCTGCAGGTCGCCCGTGCCAGCGGCCACGATGAGGCGCAAGCGCGGATCGGCCTGCCGCTCGGCATGATCGTCGCTCGCTCATGAAGGACCGCCGTGGCGACATTCGCCTCGCACTCCCCGTCGGCGGGCGTCTCACCGATCCGCGCTTCGACTTCACGGAGGTGATCTGGAGCACGGTTCGCCACGCGGCGTTCAAAGGCGGTCACGGCACCGGTGGAAGGCTGGATCGGTCGGGTTCAGTTCGACGCCGACTCGCCGGATCCAGCGGATCGAGGTGGATCCAATCCAATTCGAGCCGGGTACGGCGGCACCGACGCCTGACAGGACGAAGCAGGTGCACGCAACTGGTGGCATTCCTCGATCAGCTGCCCGAGACGAGGCTGACGGCCACCGCGGTTCTTTCTCAACGCGATCTTGCCGCGATGAAGCAGCGCGCCGTCGACGCGGCCATCGAGGGCGTCGCGCCGAGACGCGCGAATCTCGCCCGACGCGGCGGCGATCCGCGCTGTTCCAGGGCGGTTTCCGCGACAAACGCCGCCCGAGACACCCGACGCCATCCGGGCCGCTACTTCTGGAAGCGCGACGCCGCCAAAGGAGGCCGTCTCCACACTCGCCGAGAAGCGCCTGGAGGCCGTGCGAGCGACCGTCAGAAAGGCGAGAATCGACGCCTCCCGGCTGCTCGAGGCCAAACACGCGAGGAGGCGCGCTGAAGAGGGCGACCCGCAGGTCAAGCTCGATCTCATGGAACCCGAAAATCCTCCGCGCCCGAGGCGATGACCTCCCGAATTCCTGCCACGGCCGACGAGTGGCACCAACACGACGTCGCCGTCCCACGGTGACAACGAGAATGGCGATGGGGTGCCGGCATCTGGTCGTCATGATCTGCAGCATCTCGCTGATCAGCGGGTGTGCGACGGTCGATCCGTGGGCGGACACCCGGATCGAATCCGAGGTCAAGGCGCGCCTGGTCGCGGAACACGACGCGAACCTGACCCGTCTCGGCGTGGTCAGCAAAGAGCGACTGTCTATCTCAGTGGGACGGTGGAATCAGAGGAGCAAAAGGCGAAAGCCGAGGCGGTCGGCCCGGACGGCTCCCGGCGTCAAGCGCGCGTCGTCAGCACGCATCGAGGTGCGCTCGCGCCCGGGTAGCGCTCACGCCTTGCGTGCCGCCTCCAATCTCGTAACCGGTATAGCGAAGCGCGCGAAAAACCCAGTTGTTGGGCCGGGCCAAGCCTGAACGGTCGGGGAGATAGGTAACGAGAAGAGTCCGGAGACATGGGTTACACATGTCGACGGTGAACGATGGATTTCGACAGAGGCAGATGGACGGGAGCGCTGAGCTTTTTGCTCAGAAGCGGACGTGCAGCCTGCCGACGATGAACAACGAGGCGCGGACGTCGACCCGGTTGTCGTAGCGATTCCTGTAGCCTCTCGCCCACAAAGTAGAACCGGTCGAACGCATAGCCGCCGGAGACTTCGACGCCGAAGTGCCGGAGATCGAATCGAGCCCCGACGGTCGCTCGTTTCTCGTAGTAGTAGAGCCGGTCGTTCTTGTCGCCGCGGCCGTAAAGGAACCGGTGATCGCTGTCCCAGTCCGAAACCCGCGTAGGCTCGCAACGGGCGGAAGATCTCCCAGGTGACGAACGTGCGCATCAGTCCAGAGCGGGAAGTACTGTGCCTCGAGCGTGAGGGTCTTGAACGGCTGAGCCTCGATGCTCAAAACAGGGCACGCCCAGGGCCATTCGGAACTGCTCGGAGTAGTTCCACGGGTACACAACCCCGGGGATGGGCACATTCTTGAGACCGAAGAGGTCCTGGTCGGAGGCGTACAAAGGGAGAGAATCAGGCGTCACGCTCCCCCGCGGGATGTACACCATCTGCTCAGAGCCCGCCACGTACCCTCGTCCATGCTCTTGAACAGGCTCATTGGAGGCGGTGCCGCCGCTCACGCCGAAACCGGCGATCCAGCCATTGTCGAACGCGTGACGGAAGCTGAGCGTGGCGCTGACATCCCACAGGTGCTCCGGAGACGGGACTCCCGAATCGGGTAGCTGTGTGTCGTTGTCGAGGTCCTGAGAAAGATACCCCGGGCGGCAATGGCGAATTCGTCCCTGCTGTTGTTCTGGAACGCGAGGGGGACATAGGCCGACAACCTGTGCTCCATCATCGCCAGGGTCCCGCCCTGGTCGACCGGCCGCTCGGGATAGAACGTGTACCGATAGTCAGCCCGGGAGATTTGTTTGCCCAGCTCGGGATTCAGGAACATTCGAAGATCGGCCTGAGCGGCGACGCGGACCGGCACCATCAGCAGAAGGCCGCCCCGAGGACGACCGCTCCCACGCGGCCTGGGGAGACATTTTCACCCCGCCTCCACGACCTCCCATTTTGTTCATCGCGGTGAGACCGACGTATCGACCCCGATCATTCAGCAAGACCCGGGCCAACGCCACGGGGTAGAGGACGATTCGAGCGTCCGCCGGGTGCCTCTCGACGTAGTGTGAGGGATGAGAGCGCCGCTGCCAGTAGCCGATTGGCAGATCTCGCCGCCCTACCGATCCCGCAGTCGGTGCTGGTGCGCGAGCGGACTACATCATCCGGTGACCACGTTCTCCGCGAAGGTCGAGGACGAGCCCATCTCGAACCGGTTTTCGCGAAAGAGGGCGGCGCGGCGCGATGCCTCTGCATCGTCGCCGGGCGGCATTGCCATCGCCTGGCTGTTATCTGGGGCCGATCTGCTCAGCGAGCTTTTCCTCGATGAGATACAGCGACCGGAGGGTGGCCGCGGGCTCCTCGTTGATCTTGACGACGTTACCCTTAAAACAGCCACCCTTGGAGATCACCAGCGAATCGGTCTTGATGTTGCCGCGGACACGGCCGGTCGCTGCAATCTCCACGTTGCCAGTGGCGGTCATGTTGCCGTCGTAGTGTCCCAGAATGATGGCGTCCACCGTCTCCACGGTAGCGTTGACGACACCCTTCTCGCCGATGACCAGCTTGCCGCCCACCCGCAGCTCGCCGCCCACCTCGCACTCGATCTGGATCGAGTCGGCGATCTGGAATTTTCCTTCCATCTTGGCGGTGTCGCCAACGACCGTGAGCAGGGTGACTGGCGGGGCTGAGGGTCCTTTGGTCGGCGTGGTCTCCTGAGCTTCTTGCTTGCGTCCGAACATCGAAGCCTCCTGCAACGCGCGAGCGCCGCGGCGTTATGCCGCGAGATCCGTCCGCCAGAGGCCGCGATCCCTCAATGGCCCGAGAAGCCAGATGTAGCATCGCCATTCGTGGAGTGTCAATTTCCACCGACGCCCCAGCCGATGGTAGGAGACCCATCCACAACGACGACTCCATGCGCTCCGCTCGGCCGCCGAAGACCCGCTCCACTCGGTACTTCGTCACGTCCGAAGGCATCGTTTCCTTGGCGACACGGAGGAAGATCTCCTCCAGCTCGCCTCGATTCATCCTCCGTGAGCTGGCTGTCCTAGACTCCCTTCGAGGCCCGTCTTAGTGGGAGTGTCCCTGTCTTCATGCGCTTGGACGTAGACGACGTCGAGCGAAGCCGGGCGAAAAGTTAGGGCGGGCGAGTTCCCTGGCCTCGGGTGACTCGCTTTGCGCGGCGGTCGAAGCCGAGCCAAGGGCGCCACAACCAACCAGAGAATGACCACGGATGTGCTCAAGGGGCTTCATCGTTGTTCGTCCTCCAGGCTTACAATCGAGGCCGCTTGAAGCAGAGCTCTCATATTCTGAATCTGTTGCCTGCCGGCTCTCCGCTCGACGCTGCCGGTGGCGCTTGGCTCGGCATCGGCGCGAGCACACCGTCTGGCGCTCTCTGAGCGGCGTTTCCCGACAGACGGGGCATAATAGCGCCTCATGCGTACGGACGCTTTCTGGCGGCTCCTGGGCGACGTGGTGGAGTGTTTCAGGACGGTGGGCTCGTCGTCGGCCTTGGTCAGCATGGTCACCTGGTGCCCGCGCCGCGCGCGCCGGCTCGAGCACGTACTGGAAGCACGCGGGGTCGTGAAGCAACGGGTCGAGAAATTCTGGGCCTGCCGCGGGGGTCGCTCGCCGTCGCCTCGCGGGCGTCGCGCCCACGGACGCCATCGTGCGGACGTACATCGCGCGCTCCGGCGGGCCCCATGTGGGCGGATACAGGATCGAGTCGGCCGTCTTCCTCCGAGGCCTGACCTGACTAAGGCTGACCTGACCGACAGATTGAAAACGCACGCGCAGATAGTTGCCGCCGGCGATCTTGCGGATGTCGTCGGGCGAGAAGCCTCCGCTTGCGCATCAGGCGCACGATCAGAGGAAAGTCCCGGTAGTCATCCCACACGGCCGGCGTGGCGCCGAAGCCCGGAGTTGTCGGTGCCGAACCCCACGTGCTCCGCGCCGGCCGCGTCCACGGCCGCGGCGACGGCGTCCACGTAATCGCTCGAGGGACTTGAAGGTGGACGGGCTGCCCCACACGCCGACCACGCCGCCCGTGCTCGCCACCAGCTTGGCGTGCTCCGGTGAGATGCGGCGCGGAGAATGCCGCGGGCTGCCCCTTGGCCACGGACGGTATGAGACAGGATCAGCGGCGTCTTGCTGGTCTTGCGCCGCCGCCTCGACGAATTCTCATGGTGGCGTGCGCTACGTCGATCACGATGCCCAGCCGATTGCATTCGGCGATCGCGTCGCGTCCGAACGGCGTCAGACCACCCTGGTCCGCGGGCTCGGTCTGGTTGTCGCCCATGTCGCTGCGGAAGAAGTGCACCAGCTGCAGGTGTCGCACACCGCGCCGGTACACTTCGCCGATACGCTCCAGCTTGCCCTCGAGGAAGTGGCAACCCTCGATGGCCTGCACGATGGCCGGCGCCCTGTCCCGGTGCGCCGCTTCCAGATCTCCCGCGCTGCAGCGCGCGCCGCAATCCCTGCGTCCGTGACGAGGTCGTCGAACCACGCGAGCCGCCGCTGCGTGTGGCGCCAGAGCTCGCCGGGCTCCGGCTGCCGTGACGGTGCGGACGCGGTTGTCCGGCTCCCGCTTGATCACGGGAGCATCGCCCGGAGTGCTCCAGGCACACCGCCGTCATGCGCCCGATACGAATGCGCTCGGCCAGGTCGTAGGCTGGGCTTGGGGCCGTCCGCTGGCGCCCGCCGCGTGCGAATGCATGTCGACGCCGAGCGATGCTGTCGACCAGCGCCGCAATCTCGGGATCGGCCGCCAGCACGTCCGCGCCGGACTGCGCCGCGGTGCAGGCGCCCAGCAGTGTCCCGGCTCGCCGGTCAGCGTGACCAGGCCGAGCCCGGCCGATGCTCCAGCAGCGTCGCGGCGGCTACGGCCAATCACCGCCTGACGTGCCCCCGCGTCATGCAGGCATCGCTCGGCGAGTATCTGGCGGCGCCCCGGCATGCGGATGAGGCCCGGGACGGTCTCCGGGCCTCGTGGTCGCTCTCGTAACAGTCTTTGTCCCAGTTGCTGTCGGCCGGAGGAATCCAATCGGTATAGAGGAGCACGACGCCGCTGACGTTGACGTCACGCTGCCCTTGTCTTTGACCGTGAGGCCGCAGCCCATGGCCATCGCGGCCAGGATCAACAGCCACGCCACTCCTTCATGCGTTGTCCCGGACACTAGCCCCGTTCGAAGGCCCGCTTGATCTCGGTCTCGGCCCAGAGCATCGCCTCCTTGGGCTTCGAGGCGTTGGTGACCACGCGCGCGAACATGTTGGGGAATGATGTAGCTGTTCGTGATGAGCTGGATCTTCTCGTCGGGCGGCGCGGGCCAGCCGTACAGGTGCGAATACTTCGCCATGCCCTTGATGGGCTTGTACTTCTTGTCCACGTCCCACACCGGGTGGTTTTCCATGTCGCGCCAGGTGGGATGGTTGTAGCTGTCGCCCGACATGATCCACTCCTGGTACTGCGCGGGCTCGAAGAACCACTTCATGAAGTCCCGAGCGACGTCCACGTTCTTGCTGAACTTCCAGAATCCGAGGCTGCGCGGCACGCCGACCGTGTGGCGCCCGGCCGGCCCGGCCGGCGAGGGATGAAAGCCCGTGAGCTCGGCGACGGCGAGCTTCTCCTGCTTGGCGACGACGTAGTGGCTGATCGGGTTGTGGATCCACGAGCCCTTGCCCGAGTTCAGCCACTGGTTGTTGCCGGCGTTGTCCCACGACAGCACGGCCGGGTCCATCGCGTCGGTGTAGAGCGCCTGCACGTAGTCGATGACGGCCTCGGTCTGCTTCGAGTTGATGGCGATGGTCTTGCCGTCCTCCGCCACGTCCTTGGCGCCGTAGGACCACAGAATGGAATAGAGCGTCGAGACCGAGTCGGTGGTCTGGCTGATGGCGAAGCCCACGGGATGGCCGAGCTTCTTCAGCTTGCGCCCGGCGCGTAGCAGGTCGTCCCAGGTATCGGGCTCGCGCTCGCCGATCTTCTCCGAGCAGATCGATCCGGTGACTGCCCGGGAACGAGGTGTACATGTACGGAACGCCGAGCCACTGCCCTTGACCAGCGCGTGCTCCTTGGCGAACGTGTACCAGTCGCCGTGCTTTCGCGACAGGTCGTTGCAGATGTCGGAGACATCCACCAGCCCGGGCTGGAAGAGCCACGGGTAGTGCATCTCGAGGCTGATGATGTCGTGGCCCGACTTGCCCATGATCTCGGCGGAGAGCTTGGCCGGCATCTGCACGCTCTGGATGTGGTCGACTCCGCACGGTGACGCCCGGACGCCTTCGTGAACCGCTTGGCCAGCTCGTCCAGCTTCACGTCCGACGCGGGCGCGTAGTTCACGGCAGTCAGGAGGTTCAGCTCGCGCGCGGCCCAGCTGGCCGGCGCGCGGCCGGCGGCAAGGATTCCGGCGATCCCGGCGAGCGTGCGGCCGCCCGTCGTGATGAATGCGCGTCGGCTATGTGATGGCGCAGTCCCGCTCATGTATTCCTCCTCGAGTGGCTCTGATCGACCTCTCGATGCGTGGTCGGTCGGGATTGGGTCATGCGAATGGACTCTAGGTGGCTCGAGAGCCGGTGTCAATCAAAGGCGCGACGGTGTAGGGAACATGATCTGTCCGCTCCCGAGAACAAAGTGAAATGTCCGCTTTTCGGGCGGGGGTGTCGTCGCGCGTCCATCAGCAACCGAGGAGGTGCTGATGGCGTTCGCGGCGGCCGCCGTGGAGCGGGCCATGACGTACCAGCAGGTGATCATGCGGGTGTTGGCGGGCAGTCTCACGTGGTTGCAAGCAGCCGACATCCTGGACATCCATCCGCGCTCGCTACGCGCGATGGCGCGTCGCCATGAGCGGGATCCCAAGCTCGGGCTGGCTCGATCGTCGCCGCCAGCGCCCCTCGCACCTCACCGGCCCCGCGCGCCGAGGGTGCAGCGGATCCTGCGCCTGTATCGCGAGCACTACCACGGCTTCAACGTGCGGCACTTCCACCAGCCTCGCCCGGCCGCGATCACGGCGGTGACGCTCTCGCTACAGCTTCGTCAACCTCGCCCTGCAGGAGGCCGGGCTCGTGGGCCAAGCGGCGCGCCCGCGGCCGCCATCGGCGGCGCCGGGAGCCGCGCCCGTGCTTCGGCGAGCTGCTGCACCTCGACGGCAGTCCCCACGCCGTGGCTCGCCCGTCGGCCGACCAGCGCCAGACCCTCATCGCCGTCCTCGATGACGCCACCAAGCGCCTGCTCTACGCCCAGCTCTGGCCCGGCGAGACGCTCCCGGCCGTCATGGCCGCGCTTGGCCCATGTCTTCTGCGGACGGTCGGCCTGCCCGGCGCTCTGTACACCGACCGCGCCAGCTGGGCCTTCCACACCCCCAAGGCCGGCGGCCCCGTGGATCGCACGCACCTCACCCACGTTGGCCGCGCCTCGCCCGCCTGGGCATCGAGCACATCGGCGCCTACTCGCCGCAGGCCCGCGGGCGCGGCGAGCGCCTCAACCGCACCCTGCAAGACCGGCCTCGTCAACGAGCTGCGCGCGCGCGGGGATCACGACGGTCGACGGCCGCCAACGCGCTATCTGCGCGAGCCGCTTCATCCCCGACTACAACGCCACCTTCACGCGGCCGCCCGCCGACCCCGCGTCGGCGTTCGTCCGCTCCGGCGACATCGACCTGGACCAGATCCTCTGCGAAGAAGAAGGGCGCGCGTCGTGGAGGGCAGAGACCATGCGGTCGTGTTCAACGGCGCGATCCATCTGCAGCTGGCCGGCTCAACCCGGCCAGCCCACCTGCGCCGGGTGGCACGTCGTGGTCCGGCGGCATCTCGAGCGGTACGCTTACACCGTCTGGCGGGGCGCGCACTGGCTCGGCCGGTTCGCGGCGGCCGGCGGCGACGCCCGTCACCCGCCGTCCTCGAGCACTGGGCCCGCGGGGCGCTTTCACCGGGCCGGGGCGAGCCTCCCGCCGCGGGCTTGGTGCGGCGGGTGATCCGTCGGAGCCCATCGCCCCGTCGGCGCATCCGGTCCGCGGCTCCCCGTGGGACCTGGCGCATAGGAGCAGGACGCGGTTCACTTGTCAAAACCGAGCGGACAGATCACTTGCTAACAACATCCAAAGCGCGACCGGCCCGCTGTCAGCGGCGCCGGGACGTCTGGATGAGGCCGTTGTTCTCGGCGTGGCAGGGATCGTCGATGGTCTGGAGCGCGGCGACGGCGTGACAGAGCTCGTGAACCTCGATCTCGAAGGCCATCGTGGACGGCAGGGCGTCCGTGTAGCGCACGAGCCGGATCAGGCGCGCCGTGCGCCCGTCGGGCAGCGCGACCGCGTTCGATCGTCTGGCAGCCGTAGACCGGGCCGACGGCGGAGCGGATAGCCGCACTCGCGGTCGACGGTCTCCCGGTCGTCGCTCAGGACGACCGTCACGAGCCGATCGCCCGTCGGAAGACGCCCGACTTGCCCCACGCGGGTGCCGGCGCATCCCGCGAAGGCGAGTGCGAGGCGATGCGACGAAGAGGAAGGGCCGAAGGGCGTGGGGCACACCCGGAATGGGTGCAAGGCATGTGCCCTGGCCTCACGGCGGCTCACATCGTATTGCCGGGCGCCGCGTTAGCTCTCGAGGGCGCTCGCCGGCGCTGCCGCTACCGTCACCGCCGGGGAAATCCTGGCGGTCACGCTGGCACGGTCACTGCTGACGGCGCACCTTCAGATAGCGCTGGCCCGCGGTCATCCGAACCGCCCACTCACCTCCTTCTCGAAATGAATTTGCGAAGGGTAGGGGGCGGGACTTGCCTGTGGGCGCGTCCAGAACGCGCTAGTTGACTAGCTAGGCGGGGCCCGTCTTGACGGTCCCAGTTATTGGTGCCGACGCGCTGATGCCGCAGGGCTTGCCGGTCGCCGCGAGCCGCGTCGGTAGCTGGTGTTGTGATCTTGATACCTGGTGTTCCCGTTCGCGTTGAGCCCAGCCAGCGCCAGCGCCGCAGGTCCGATGGCAACGTTCCTGATGTCCCCGCCGGGGGCGACGAAGATGGGAACGCCGTTGATGAAGTTCTGCGTCAGGGACGAGGCTGTTGGTGATGCTGATCGACGCGTGACCCCGGTGAAGTTGACGAGTGCTCCGCTGATGGTGACCACACACCGCCGCTGAGGACATTGATGCAGCACACCATTGAAGGTCAAGCTGCCCACGTTCAGAGTCGCGCCACTCCCCATCCGTAGCAGATCACCCGTGACGGTCAGACGGCTGGCCGCGACGTTGACAATGCCCGGTCGCGGCACCTCCGATTTCGCGCCTGGCTGTCGATCCTGACGAGCGCATCGTTCGCGACGGTGATCTGCAGGCGCGCGTTCTTCGCCAGGTCGATCCGTTCCCGCTCGTCTGCAGTAACGTGCGGTCTCCCCATCAGGGCAATGATGGGCGTGCTGGCGTCGAGCAGGCGGTATCGGGCGGAGGACGTTGCCGTTTGCGCCTCTGACTTCGACGAAGGCGCCGTACTGGCCTCGAGCGGCGCGCCGCACCGCCCCGTGCTGCAGGGTCTGCTGACCGAACTGGAGGCCAGTTGAATCAGGCGACGAGCGGTCCGGAGCCCGTGATTTCGACCAGACGGCCTGGGCGAAGCGCCCTGTAACGCTAAGCGTTGGGTCTTGGGGGCCGTCGACCGCGAGGAGCGGATGTCCCCGCGGGCGGGGCCCAGGTGACTTGAAGTGCGCCGTCCGTCAGGAGCGTGAGGCCCTTTGAGTTCGTGTCGATGACGCTGCCGTTCTCGGCGCGCAGCACCGGCGCGGAGAGCGTAGTCGCAGGAGTCACCCCATCGGGCCCGCAAACCCCGGATACCCTGAGGAGCCGGCCGTCCAGCACAGTGCCGCCGGAATCGGTGGCGCCGGCAGTCAGCGAGGTGTTGTTGAGCAGCATGAACGGCGCCGTCGACGTGCTGTCGACCTTGGCGCCAGAGAGACCCCGATGACGTCGCCGGTGACCTGGATCGTCGTGATGTTGGCGCCAGTAGCGGACAGCAACGAGCCCGCGAGGCTCACGGACGCGTCGGCGGCGGGAATCTGGTTGGGGCTCGTCCCCGTGGCACCGGCGAAGACGAGCGCGGTGCTCCGTCAGCGTCGCCCCGTCGTGGACGGTCACGAGACCGACGTGTCCGACGTCACGGGGCCGGTGATCTTGAACAGGCTCGCCTGGCTCCCGGCCAGGCCGGCGGTGAGGGTCGTTCCCTGAAGCCCGACCAGCGCTGCCGCGCCCGTACCGGTCACCGTGCCCGCGCGACGACGATGGCGTCCTCCTTGGTCGCGACGCGGCCGTTCAGGTCGGTCAGCAGCGGCCCCGGCGAGCGAGAGCTTCCACCGGCGGCGACCTCGATCAGCGTCTGTGCGTTGACGGTCACCGGGTCGAGCGAGATAAGGGGCGAAGTGCCGAGCGCCGTCAGGGTCCCCTGCTTCTGTACCAGGAGTAGCCGCGAGACGTCGAGCGTGCTGTCCGTGGATCTTCATCGGGGACCGGCCTGCAGTGTCGCGTTCGCCGTGGAGTCGGCGACGACGAGCGGACTGTCCGGGCCGACGACGAGCGAGTCAACGATCCGGATCACCGGTGAGGTTCCGCCCCGGACGCTCGTGCCGGAAAACGTCTTCAGCGTCTGGCCCTTGGTTAACTGGATGAACTGGTCGTCGATGATCACGTCCGGTACGTCCGGTCCCGCCGCTGCCGGCGGCGGCGGCAGCGGCAGCTCGGGCAAGCTCAGCACAGTCGGCGAATTCGAGGCAGCCGCGACTGCGTCGATCTCCTGGGTCCGGAGTCGTCGTCGGCGGAGTAGCGGAGCGTCCGGGGCGTTCCGGTCGCCAGCTGCTGCACGGCCTGGGAGCCGTTCGTGCCGGTCAGGGCGGTGAGCAGCGCCACGGCGGTGTTGACCGCCTCCAGCCGAGCCGGCGCCTGGCTCGCGGTGCCGGGATCCGCCGCCTTCGCCTGGAGACCCTGGACGATCCCGCTCATCTGCTGCAGAGGTGAAGGTGCCGGTCGACGCCGCCGTCGGGGTGGCGCTGAACGACTGCATCGCGCCGACCGGGACGCGGCACGCCGATCGCGACGCCCGCGGCGTTGGTGTGCGACGGCTTCGATCACGCCGCGAAGAACCCGCATAGGTTGGAGACCGGGCTGTTGCGCCCCCGGCCGCACCAGCGAGTACGTCACCTGGGCGACAACCACCGTGCCGCGCACGCCGGCGACTCGCGTTCGGCGTCTTGATGTTGATGACCTCGCCCGGCTGCATGCGGTCGCGCGCCGACGCTGAGCGCGATCTTCCCGGACTCGATGTCGATGGTGGAGCGCCCGGTACCTCGGTGATCGTGACCGCCGAGCGCTCGCGGATGCTGACGACGGCCTTGCCGCCGAGCAGAGGCGGGCGAACGACTGCTCGCCGGTGACGACGCGATCTTGCAGATGACACGTCGTCCTGAACTTCAGGACGACCGGCTGCGGGGCCAACCGCGCGCGCGGCCGTCGACGTTGCCCTCGAGCGTCGTGACGACACCGGCCTTCGTGGCTTGCGCGAACGCCGACGCGGGCAGCAGATAGACGGCGAGAGCGAGCCATGCGAGCGCCGGTCTTCGCCATCCACGCATCAGTCGGAGCCTCGCCGCGAGAGAGTAGACGCGAATCGATCACGTCATCGTGCTTGACTGTCAAGAGGGAGACGGCTAGTAGGTGTGTTTCGATGCGCCGATTCCGGAATCTCGCGGCGGTCCCCTGCTCTCGCGCGCGCCTGACGTGCCTGCTGCTCGTGGCGGCGCTGGCCGCGCCCCTCGGGTTCGCCGGCCGCACGTCCGCGCAGACCACCGAGGCCGACGTCTACGTCGCGCAGGCGGTGCTCGACTTTTCGGACAAGAAGTACGACGAGGCGCTGGTCAACCTCACGAGAGGCCCTCGAGACCGAGCCAGACCACGTCGAGGCCTGCTACTACACGGGCGTCGTGCTGATGGCCAAGAGCCAGCCGGCGGAGGCCACGCCGTTCCTCGAGAAGGCGCGGGCGCACTCGCGCACCGATCCATCGATCGCCTTTCAGCTCGGGCTCGCGTACTTCGCGCAGCAGCAGTACGACAAGGCGCAGCCCCTGCTCGAGGAGAGCGTTCCAGAAGCCAGCCGACGCTCGACGGCATCGGATACTACGTGGGCTTCCTGCGCTACCGGAAGAAGGACTATCGCGGCGCGCTCGACGCGTTCAGCGCCGGCCGCACGAGCAGCGCCGACCTGCAGCAGCTGACGAAGTTCTACTCCGGGCTCGCCCTCGGCGCCCTCGGCCTGCCCGGGCAGGCGACCGCCGAGATCGATCAGGCGATCCGGGCGGCGCCGGCCTCGGCGTTCACCGGACCGGCCGAGCGGCTGCGCGACTCCATGGTGGCCACGCGCCAGGGCCAGCGCCGGCTGTCCGCCGAGCTCAAGCTGGGCTTCTTCTACGACGACAACGTGCCGGTCATCCCCGACGCGAACCCGAACGAGCCCCTGACCGAGGCGCTCCGGCACGTGAAGCACACGTCGACCGGTGAGCTGGCCGGGCTGCGCGGCGACTACGCGTGGCTCCGGACGGATCAGTGGGAAGCGACGATCGGCTATTCGTTCTTCGGCACGTACAACAACGACCTACCGTCGTTCAACATCATGAGTCAGCTCGGGAGCCTCGGCGCCTCGTACCGCACGGCGATCGACAACATGCCGCTTCTCCTCGGTGGGCAGTACTCGTTCGACGCGCTGTGGCTCGACCAGCGGTGGTTCGTCCAGCGGCACACCGGGAGCGCCTACGCCAGCCTCGTCGAGAGCGACCGATATCTGACCCAGGTGTTCGCGCGCTACCAGCACAAGAACTTCAATCAGTTCATCGACACGCAGAGGCTGCCCGCGGAGGACCGGGACGGCAGCAACTGGATGATCGGCGGGACCCAGTTCCTCCGCTTCTCCGAGGACCGGCACTATCTGAAAGCCGGCTACCAGTTCGACTGGGACGACACCGTCGGGAGCGATTGGGAGTACGTGGGCAATCGGTTCACCGCCGGCGGCCAGTACACGCTGCCGTGGTACGCCATCCGGCTCAAGTACGATCTTGACGTCCACCTGCGCAACTACCAGAACCCGAACACCATCTTGCCCACGACCGCGCCGGGCACCGTTCGGCGGCAGGACCAGGAGATCGTCAACATCGTCCGCGCCGAGCTGCCGCTGCCCTGGAGCTTCACGCTGGCGTTCGAGTACCAGTCGACGATCAACCTCTCGAACCTCGCGCTGTTCCAGTACACGCGCAACGTCTACACGATGATGGTCGTCTGGTCGTACTGAGGCCCTCCGGCCGAGAGGGAACGGTGTGATGCGACGTCACGCGCTGCTGACCGCGCTCGTGCTGGCGATCCTCGCCGCTGTCCGCCGAGGCCCAGCGGTCGCCGGTGATCCTGTCGACCACCACGAGCACCCAGGACTCGGGCCTGCTCGACGTGCTGGTGCCGCTGTTCGAGCGCCAGGCGGGCTACAGCGTCAAGACGATCGCGGTGGGGACCGGCCGGGCTCTGGCGCTGGCGGGACGGGGCGAAGCGGACGTCGTCCTGGCCCACGCGCCCGCGCTCGAGAAAGAAGTACGTCGCGGACGGCAAGATGCTCAACCGGCGCCTGGTCATGTACAACGACTTCGTCATCATCGGGCCCGCGGAGGACCCGGCGAAGATCAAGGGCATGACGAAGGCGGCAGACGCGATGAAGGCCATCGCCACGACCGGCTCGCGCTTCGTCTCCCGGGGCGACAACTCCGGCACCCACAACCTGGAAAGGCGCTCTGGAAGCTCGCCGGCGTCGAGCCGCAGACGGGCTGGTACATCGAATCCGGGCAGGGGATGGGCGCGACGCTCGGCATCGCCGACGACCGCAAGGCGTACACCGTGACCGATCGCGGGACCTACCTGGCGTTCCGAAGCGGGTGCGCCTGCCCATCCTGCTCGAGGGCGACCGGCCGCTCCTCAACCTCTACTCGGTGATGGAGGTCAATCCGGCCAACGGCCCCAGGGTCAACACGGCAGGCGGGCGCGCGTTCGCCGACTTCATGGTGTCGGCCGACGTTCAGAAGGTCATCAGGACGTTCGGCGTCGCCAAGTCACGGCCAGCCCCTGTTCGTGCCGGTCGCCGGCACAAAGAAGAAGAGGTCGGCCGTACGCCGTAAGGGCGCGGTCTTCGGCTAGCCGGCGCCCGCTCCCGGAGGCGCCATCGCGGCTTCCTCGCGCGGAACACAGACCGTGGTGGCGTCGTCCCGCCACACGATCGCCCAGCCCATCGAGCGGAGCCGCTCGTCGATCTGTTCCTGGCGGCGGCTGGCGTGCCGCCGGTCCGGCTGCGCGACGCACTGTCCAGGCGCCGCTCGCCGAGCCGCCGGTCGACGATGACGGTGACCTCGGCGTTGCCGGCGAACTCTCGCTGCAGGTAGTCGCGAAGCTTGGGCCGGTGGCGGGAGACGATGAATACGAGCTGGAGCCATGGGGACCTGAAAAAGCGTATCGTCACGCGGTGTGAGCGTCAAGGCCGAGCGGTGCGAATGGCGATAGCGAGGGCGCCGGCCCTGGCATAGAGTTGCGGTGATGGGGCGCATCGGGGCCCGTCTGCTGGGCCACACTCGCCGGCTGCTCTTTGGCATCGGCGCGGCCCTCTGCGTGGCGGCGCTGGCGCTCACCGGGTCTCTCGAGCGGTGGGAGCATCTGTGGCTCGACGAGCTCTTCGAGCTGCGCGGCGTCCGCCCGCCCACCGCGCCGATCGTCATCGTCACCATCGACGAGTCGACCTTCCAGGAGCTCAACCTCCAGTGGCCGTTCCCGCGCGCTGCACGCCAGGCTCATCGACCGGATCAGCGCCGACGGGCCGATCGTCATCGGGCTCGACGTCATCTTCGACAGCGCCTCGATGTTCGGACCCAAGGACGACGAGGCCCTCGGCGCGGCGATCACGCGCGCCGGCAGCGTCGTGCTCGCCGCCGGCGGCGCGCGGGACGAGCAGCCGCTCCTCGTCGAGGATGGCAAGGTCCGGGCGTCGAGCGCGAGGTCTCGAACCTGCCGCTGCCGGTCATCAGAAAGGGCGCCGCGGCCGTCGCCCCGGTCAGCATCGTTCCCGATCCCGACGGCCACGTCCGGCGCGTCCCCATTCGGGTGGCGGTGCCCGACCCTCAGAAGGGCTACGAGTGGTGGCTCGCCCTCGACGCCCAGCTTCACCGGCAGGCGCAGGCGGTCGGCTTGCCGGTGAAGCCGCTCCCCGACGCCGGGAGGTCCTGATCAACTTCCGCGGCGGGCCCCGGACGTTTCAGTGGGTGCCGTACTACCGTGTGGTGACGGACGAGTTCAAGGAGGTCAAGGGGCTGTTCCGCGGCAAGATCGTGCTGATCGGCTCTACCAGCGAGGTCCAGCACGACGTCTTCCCGACGGCGTTCGCCCGCGCCGGTACCATGCCGGGTATCGAGATCCACGCCAACGCACTTGAGACCTTCATCAGGGGCGATCCGATTCGCGCGGTGCCGAGGCCCGTGTCGACCGGGCTCGCGATCGTCGCCGCGCTGGTCGGCTCGCTGCTGGTCGTGCGCCTCCAGGCGTTCCGCGCGCTGGTTGTCATGCTCGGCGTCCTGGTGGTGGGCGGCCTCGTCGCGCTATGCCGGCTTCCGGTACGGAGACTTCTGGCTACGCGGGGTCGGCTGCGCGTTCGGGCTGGTCCTGGGCTACGGCGCGACGGTCGTCGAGAACTTCGTGTCGGCCCAGCTCTACAAGCGGCGGCTCTCGCCGTTCTTCTCGCCCGACGTCCTGCGCGTGCTGGTGCGGGCCCGCGACGTCGAGAGCCTCGGCCCGCGCCGGCGCGTGGCCACCGTAGCTCTTCTCCGGACATCCGCGGCTTCACGTCGATCTCCGAGCGCCTGCAGCCGGAGCAGGTCGAGGAGCTGCCTGCGGCGAGTATCTGACCGAGATGACCCAGATCGTCTTCAAGCACCGGGGCTCGGTCGACAAGTACATGGGCGACGGCATCACTGGCGCTCTACAACGCGCCGTTCGAGGATCCCGAGCACGCGCTCAACGCGCGGTCCGCACCGGCCTCGAGTTCCAGGAGCGGGCCCTCACGGTCTCCGCGAAGTGGCAGGCGCGGCTCGGCGCCGTCCATTCGTATCGGCGTGGGCATCAACACCGGCGAGATGCTGGTAGGCACGCTCGGCTCCCGCCAGCGCTTGAGTACACCGCGCTCGGCGATCACGTCAATCTCGGCTCGCGGCTCGAGTCCGCCACGAAGGACTACGGTGCGCCGATCATCATCAGCGAGTACACCTACGCCGCTCGTGAAGGGGCGGTTCCCGACGCGCGAGCTCGGGGATCGTCACGGTCAAGGGCAAGTCGCGGCCCAGTGAAGATCTACGGCGTCCGTGCCGGCCAGCGGGCGCCGGCACCAGCGGGCGGCGCTCGCCGCGCGGCGGTGACTCACCGCGCTCGGCGACGGGCGCGCTCTCGCCGCGCGCGGCCGCGGACATCGGCGAGGGCGGACTGGCGCTCGCGGGCGTGCCGCCGGACGTGGGAGACCGGGACGAAGGTCCAGGATTCGCGTCGAGGGCGGCCACCTGCCGCGCCGGATCGCCGGCGGACGCCACGATTGTTTCAAGGCGGGGGCGACGCGGCCGGGGTCAGTTCGCGACGCTGGACGCCGAGTCGGCGGCCGGCGGTTGCCGAGTACGTGGCGGCGCGGGCGGGAGGGCGAAGGACGATGAGAATTGACGTGGGGCTCGGCGGAACCGCGCGACTGCGGACGATCATCGGATCGCTGCTCCTGATGGCGAGCGTCGCCGGCTGCGCGGAGTCCGGGCCTCGGCGCCGGCGCCGGCGGGCGACCGCCCAGCAGGAGTGCGGATCCGGGCGGGAGGCGTGGCGCGCGCGACGCGCTGCGCAGACGTCCCGCGGGCGGCGGGTACTGACGGCCCGGCGCCCGATCAGGCGCCCGTCGACCGAAGCCGCCTGTCGCCGCGCTCGCTCGCCGGCAGCTCGGCCGACCTCGATCAGCTCCGCGCCCTCCACGCGCTGGATGACCAGCTGGGCCACACTGCTCGCCGCGGCGCAGCGTGACCGGCTCAGCGCCGTGGTTCACCAGCAGAACCTTCAGCTCGCCGCGATAGCCGGCGTCGACCAGCCCAGGCGCGTTGAGCACCGTCAGCCCTGCGTCCGGGCGAGGCCGGAGCGCGGCAGCACGGGCCCGCGAGCCGAAGGAATCGCCACCGCGAGCCCAGTGCCCACGAGCGTGCGCGCCCCCGGCTCCAGCTGACGTCGTGCGCGCGGCCTGGAGATCGAGCCCCGCGTCGCCCGCGCGCGCGTACGCCGGCAGCGGTATCGACGGGTCAGGCGCTTGACGAGAACCTTGATCACGGGACGAGCACGACCTTGCCGTAGCTCTCGCGCGAAGCTGATCGCGGCCAGGGCCTGCGCCGCCTGCTCGAGCCGGAACGACCGCACAGAGGACGGGCTTGATCTCGCGCGTCTCGGCGAGCTTCAGGAGCTCCACCATCCAGCGCCGCACCATCACCGCGTCGCGCCTGGCGATAGAGTCCCCAGTGACGCCGAGAACGCTGAAGTTCTTCAGCAGGATGCGGTTGGTGGCGGCCTCGGCGATGCGACCGCCGGCGAAGCCGATCGCGAGCAGCCGCCCCTCGAAGGCGAGGCACGCCGGTCGAGCCGTCGAAGACGTCGCCGCCGACCGGATCGAAGATGACGTCGGCGCCCGCGCCGTGCGTCTCGCGCCGGACCCGCTCGACCCACGCCTCCGCTCCGGTAGTCGATGCAGACGTCGGCGCCGTTGGCGCGCGCGCGACCTCGAGCTTCGGCGCCGATCCCGCGGTGGCGATGACCCGGGCGCCCAGCGCGCGGCCGAGCTGGACGGCCGCGAGGCCAGGCTGCCGCCCGCGGCGGCGTGGACCAGGAGCGTCTCGCGCCGGCCGCAGCGCGGCGCGGTGCACGAGGCCGCACCAGGCGGTCTGATACGCGAGCCCGAGCACCGCGCCCTCCTCGAAGGTCATGAAGTCGGGGAGGGCGTAGACGTGACGCCTGGTCGACGGCGACGACCTCGGCGTACGCCGCCCAGGCCATCGTCGCGAAGGCGCGCTCGCCGAGGCCGACCTGCGTCACGCCGGCCGCTCGACGCGCCGCGGACGATGCCGGCCGCACCTCGCGGCCGGGCTGAACGGGAGCTCAGGGCGATGCTGGTATTTCCCTGGACGATCAGGGTGTCGGGAAGTTGCACCCGTCGCGCGGACCTCGATGGCCACCTCGCCGGCGTTCGGCCGGGCAGGGGCGCCTCGGCATACTCCAGCGTCGACGGCTCACCCACGCGCGCGCAGCATCGCCTTCATACCGATCTTCCTCTCGGGCCGTCCGGATCGTGGCACGGGCAGGTAAGATGATCGCCGTGCCCGACTCCCGCGGCGCGTCGACTCCGTTCGCGTCCTCGATCTCGCGACCTATCTCGCGGCACCGGTCTGCTGCGACGCTGCTCGGCGAGTTCGGCGCCGAGGTGATCAAGGTGGAGCAGCCGCGCGTCGGCGACGACCGTGCGACGCCTGGGCCGCGCCGCCGGCCGACGCGGGCGGCTCCTACTGGTGGTTCGTCGAGTCGCGCAACAAGAAGTCGATCACCTGCAACCTCCGGGACCCGGAGGGGCAGGCGCTGATCCGACGCCTGGTCGCGGAGTCGCACGTGCTGACCGAGAACTTCAGACCCGGCACGCTCGAGCGCTGGAACCTCGGGCTGGGACGAGCTGTCCGCGGATCCGCCGCTCGCTCGTCATGGTCCGCATCTCGGCGTTCGGCCAGACCGGACCGAGCCGCGCGCGTCCCGGCTTCGGGCGCATTGCCGCCGCGGTGGGCGGCCTCGCGTACCTCTCCGGCTATCCGGATCGCCCGCCGGTGTCGCCCGGAACGCCGACGGTTCCCGACTACCTCGCGGGCGTCTTCGGCGCGGTCGGCGCCCTGGTCGCGCTCCGCCACGCCGAGCGCACCGGCGAGGTCAGGTCGTCGACCTGGCCCTCTACGAGCCGTCCTGCGCGATGCTCGACGACGCCATTACGGTCTACGGCGGCGACCGGCCACGTGCGGGAGCGGATCGGCTCCGGCACCGAGAGCGCGGTGCCCACAACCATTTCCTCACCCGCGACTGACGCTGGATCGCCATCGCGTGCACCAACGACCGGATGTTCGCGCGGCTCCTGCAGGCGACTGGGAAGGACCGACCTCACGGGCGATCCGCGCATGACGACGACGCCGGCGCGCCTCGCGCACCGGCGCGCTGGTGGACGAGCTTGTCGCCGGGTGGGTCGCGGCGCGCGATGCGCCGGACGCGCTCGCTGGCGCTCGAGGCGGCCGAGGTGCCGTCGTCGCTGGTGGCGAGCGTGCCGATCTCTTCGAGGATGCGCACGTGCGGGCCCGCGAGAACATCGTCTCGGTCGCGCTCCGCTGCTCGGCCAGCTCGCCATGCCGGGCGTGTCCCGCGGCTCACGCTGACGCCGGGACGAGATCGACGCGCCGGACCGTCGAGGCCCGGGGAGCACAACGAGGAGATCTACGGCGAGCGTCTCGGGCTCGCGCGAGGCGCTGACGCGGCTCGCCGAGCGCGGCGTCATCTGACCGTTTGCGCCCGCTCCTGATCGGTCGGAGACGACGAGGTTCGAGAGGTTCTTGAGAAGCTCGAGGGCGAGCCGCGGGCGGTTCAGGACGAGCCACTCGAGCCGCTCCTCCTTGATGACGAGCAGCTCGACGTCGTCCGCCGCCACCGCCGCTGCCGAGCGGCGCGCGCCGCGGAAGAGCGCCATCTCGCCCAGCGGCTCGCCCTCGCCGATCCGGTTCACCACGCGCTCGGCGCCGTCGAAGCTCCGGCGAATCTCGACCGTGCCCGGCATGGATGACGTACGCCTCGCCGTGCGGCTCGTCGCCCTCCTTGAAGATGTAGTCGCCCGGCTTGAAGCGCCGCCGCTCGAGTGTCGCCGAGCGAGAGGTTCTTGTAGAGCTCGAGCCCGATCGACGGCAGCGCCGACTTCGCCTCGACCGGCAGGCGCGCGTTGAGTCCAGCCGCCGAGACCGCCCTTGAGGATGCGCACGTTCTTGAAGCCGCGCTGGCGGAGGAGCTGCACGACCCGCGCTCTGCTGCTCCTCGGGGCTCGTGCAGTAGGCGACGATGAGCTGCTCGGGCTCCAGGTTGAGGGGCTGTCTGCTCGGCCGTCTCGGGCTCGAACCGCATCGAGCCCGGCAGCTTCAACGGGCTCGTCTCGAATTCGGCCTTCGTCCGCACGTCCAGCAGCACCGGATTGAGCCCGCGCTCGATGAACGTGATCACCTGCGTCGGCGCGACCCGAAGCGGTTCTTCCACCAGCGCTTGCCCCACTGCCGCCGTAGGCGCCGGCGCTCAGCACGGTCACGCCGAGCGTCGCCCACGCCCATGGAAACGGCCGGGGCGGCGGGTTCTTCGCCATCTTGCTCGGCCTCGCCCATCATGACGCTTGACATCGGCGATGTCCGGCACCAGCTTGTTCGCCTCGGCGATCTTCGCGAGCGAAGCCTTGTAGCGCTGCTCGAAGAACAGATCGATGCCGGCGCGCCCACACGGGCGTTGAACTTGCTGTCGCCGGGCTGCGTGACCTCGGTGCCCTGCAGGGACTTGGCGACGTCGCGGCGGGTATCAGGAAGTTGAAGCCCTGAATGGGCGCGCCCGTGGACGAGAGCGTGACACGCCGCCAACACGCCAACGAGCCTGGCGTCCGCCCCGATCCCCGGGCCGCCGCTGTTGCCGTGGGCGGCCGACGCGTCGGTCTGCACGAGATCCTGGCCGATCTGGTCCTTGTTGATGCCGGACACGGCGCCGTTGGTGACCACCGCCTCGAGCGTGGCGCTCCGGCTGAGGAGCTCGTGGGAGAGCACGACGCCCGGGAAGCCGAGGATGTGCACGGGGTCGCCGATCTGCGGGTCGCGCTTCGAGAGCCCGATCGGCCGGGTAGACGCCGTCGGCCACGCGGAGCAGCGCCAGGTCGCGCCCCGAGTCGGGCAACGGCTTGCCGGCGTTGTCGAGCAGGAGCAGCGGGCTGAACTTCTTGACCTCGGCCTTCAGCTTCATCCCGTTGGAGAGCAGGACGGTGATCTCCGGCTGCGCCTCGACCTTCGCGCTCGCGAGCGCCCGGCTGGTGGCCCCGCGGCGGATGTCGTCCTCCAGATCCGGGTCGTTCCCGCGCGCATGAGCCCGCGGGCGCGGAGCTGCGGCAGCACGCAGCTTCGTCGATGGCCTTCTTCTTCAGCTCGTGCGTCACCCACGCCGGAAGCCGGAACGCCGGGTCCACCACGTGAGCGTTCGTGATGATGAAGCCGCGCCCGTCGACGAACCACCCGGTGCCCGTCTCCAGGAAGGGCGACGGGCTCACGGTCACCGGACCGCTGCCGCAGTTCATCGTCACGTCCGCGCGCACTTCGGCGGTGACGAGCACGACCGCGGGCTTCACGCGAAGGATCGCTTCCTGGATCGGAGAGCGCTGCGGCGCTGCTGGGGGCGGCGAGCGCGGAGGCGCCCGCGACCAGGAGCCTCAACACCAAGGCTCTCATAGGCTGGCACCGTACACACGGAGCGCGCGCAGCGTACAATGACGGCTCGTGTCGCCCGAAGATCCCGGCTACGCGCTGCGCCTGTGCGAGGACACGCTGTCCGCGTCGGGCCGCTATGCGCTGCCCGGGCGGAATCGCGTGCTCTACGCTGCGGCGCGGCGCCTTCTCGGTAGTGACCGGTCCGGAGGCGACGCGCGTGGTCGAGAACCAGGCCTGGCACGGAGCCGGCGCCTGCGAGCTCGGAGGCGCGCGGAGCCGGCGCCGCCGGTGCTGCGCTACAGAGTTGATCCGCGGCGCGTGCCCCTCGGCGAGCCGGCCGGCGCGACGCGAGTTCTCCTCGAGCTACGCGATCGACCTCGACCCGCGCGCGGAATACCTGATGCGCGCCGATCGGGTCGACTTTCGCGCCGGGCGGCGTCGCGCTGCCGCACCGCCACCGGGGCGGCGGCATCCGCTGTCTCATCGCCGGAACGCTCTGACGTCACCGTGGGCGACGCCCCGGCTCCGGCGGATCATGCCGGGCGGCGCCTGGTTCGAGACGCGGGCGGGAGCCCGTGCTGGCCGTCGCGTCGAAGGACGAGCGCGCCCGAGCTTCATCCGGGTGGCCATCCCTCCCGCGCGAGATCCGCGGTCGCACGTCGATCATGTACGTGAATCCGAGCGACGCCGAGCGCGGCCGGCCGCGCTCGTACACCGGTGTACGTCGACGAGCCGATCGAGATCGCCTGAGGCGACGGGAACCAGATGGGGCGCCTCATGCTAGTGTGTCTGGGCGGCGCGATCGGATCGGGTCTCCGCTACCTGATCTCCGTGCTCGCGGCGCGCTGGCTCGGCGCCGACTTCCCTACGGCACCCTGATCGTGAACGTCGGCGGCTCGTTCCTCATCGGGCTCATCCAGGAGCGATCAGCACCGACGACGCCGATCATCTCCGAATCGACTCGGCTGTTCCTGACCGTCGGCCTCATGGGCGGCCTCACGACGTACTCGTCGTTCAGCTACGAGACGATCCGGCTGATGGAGGTCGGCGCGTGGGGCCAGGCGTGGATCAACATCCTGGCGACGACGGCGCTCTGTCTGGCCGTGTGCGTCCTGGGGGCGGCGGCGGGGCGGCTGGTCGTCGGCGTGCGAGTGTGATCCACACCTGACCCGGCTAGCGACCGCCCCAGCGCGCCTCGTGATAGATCCGGCGCTGCTCCTCGGTCAGGAGGTCGCGCGTCCTGAGGTGCGTGAGGAGATGGACCAGCCGTACCTCGCGCCGCGCGCGTCGACCGCGTCGACCGCCGCGCGCACGGCCGCGTCGTCGGCGGTCTGGCTCGCGAAGAGGCGCCGGAGCGTCGCTTCGGCCTCGAGCAGCCGCGTGCTCTTCGGCTTCGACTCGGCGAACATCGCGTGCATCAGCTGCCGCATCTTCGCTTCCTGCTCGGCGGTCAGCCTGAGGCGGTCCTTCAGCTCCAGCACGTGCATCGGGCCGGGATAGCCGTTCTGATCGGCCGCGAACGCCATGCCGAAGCCCCGGCCCTCGCCGACGACCTGCTCGAACTCGGTCGCGCACGCCTGGGCGGCCCGATGGCCCTCTTCTGTGGCTCCCGGTGTGCCCGTGCTGCCCCGACGCGATCGCGGCACCTCCGAGGAGGCCGGCCAGCGCCACGACCGTCGTCGCTCCAGTGATCCGTCGCATGCTCGCCTCAGGCGAACCGCGCGAGGAAGGTCGCGAGCGCGGCCGATTCGCGCTCGCGCATCCGCACCGCGATGCGCAGCTGCTCCAGGTATTGCTCGAGCGTCTTGCCCCCGAACTGCGGCCGCCGCGCCTCGAAGAAGAGCGTGCACGTCGCGCTCGAGCTCGGGCGTGGCGAGACCGATGACGCCCTCGGCCAGCCGCCGGAGCCCGGCCTTCGGATACTGCCGCTCCATCGTCTCCCAGTTCCTCTTGACGAACTCCCAGGCGGCCTCGCGCCCGTAAACGGACAACAGCAGCGAGCGCGCCACGAACGGCGCGTCCTGGGTGCGGAACTCCCCGTCGATCGTCCGCGCGAGCGTCTGCGCCAGGAGCTCGGGCTGCCGGAAGGCGGCCAGGGCGTAGAGATACACGCTGCTCTTCCTGCGGCGTCGCCGCCGAGCGGAAGTTCGCCAGGAACTCGTCGTAGCGCGCGGCGTCGCCCGCGTGGGCGAGGACGCCGATGAGGGCCGGGAGCACGTTGGGATCCAGGTCGGCCGCCGATCGATACAGCTCGGCCGCCTTCGCCTGAACCGCGCGGTCGTCGCCCAGCACGCCCATGACCCGCACGAGATCGCCGCGGAGCTGCCGGGTCAGCTCGTCCCTCCGGTCCGGGGCGTCCAGCCCAGCTCGCCGAAGACGGGCGCGACGCGGTCGCGGACGAGCGCGGCGAGCCGCGGCCGGTGCGCCGGATCGATGAGGCGGTTGAGCGCACCGAACGAGGCGAACAGCACCGACCACACGTTCCGGTCGCGCTCGCCGCGGAAGCGTGCGGTCAGCTCGAGGTAATCGCCGAGCGCCATGAGCCCCGCGACCGTCACGGCCCACGCGTCGTTCACCAGGTTGAACCGCTCGATGGCGGCGAGATCGGGCAACGCGACCGAGGAGGCGCTCGAGCAGCTCGCTGCTGTAGCGCACGCGATAGAAGCCGTGGCCGCCCTCGTTGACGAGCGCGGCGCCGAACTGCTCCGGGATGTCGAATCGGCTCTCGGAGCCCGCCAGCAGGCGGCGCTCCACCGACGCGCGGCCGCCGGCGGTGACCCGCACCTGGACGGGAGCCTGCCAGGTCTGGCCCTGCGGTGTCGGCGTCGATCCGGGCAAGGGCTCCGGCAGATACGTGAAGCGCTGCTGGGTCAGCACGAGCTGGCGCCGTCGAGCCGGGCGCTCACGAGCGGATAGCCGGGCTGGAAGATCCAGCCGTCCATCACCTCGGGAATCGGCTGGCGCGCCGCGCGCCCGAGCGCTGCCCACAGGTCGCCGGTATCGGCGTTGGCGTACGCGTGGCGCCGGAGGTACTCGCGGACGCCGTCGCGGAAGACCGCGGCGCCCAGGTACTGCTCGAGCATGCGCAGCACCGAGGCGCCCTTCTCGTAGGTCAGCACGTCGAACATCGCGTCGGCGTCGCGCGGCGCCTCGACGTGGAACTCGATCGGGCGCGTCGAGTGGAGCCCGTCGACCGAGAGGGCGGCCGCGCGAGACGCCGAAGGTCGTCCAGCGCTGCCACTCGGGCTTCCACGCGTCGACCGCGAGAATCTCCATGAACGTGGCGAACGCCTCGTTGAGCCAGATGCCGTTCCACCAGGTCATCGGTGACGAGGTCGCCGAACCACATGTGGGCGTTCTCGTGAGCGACCACGTCGGCGATGCGCTCGAGCTCGCTGTGCGAGGCGGCGCGCTCGTCGACCAGGAGCGCCGTCTCGCGGAAGGTGATCGCGCCGAGGTTCTCCATCGCCCCGGCGGCGAAGTCCGGGATCGCCAGGAGGTCGAGCTTGTCGCCCGGGTACGGCAGGCCGTAGTAGCCCTCGAAGAAGCGCAGCGAGGCGACCGCGATCTCGTGACCGAAGGCGGCGAGCCGCCGCTTGCCCGGCACGCACCAGACGCGCACGGACGCCGGCCCCACCGGGATCGGCCTCGGTCGCCTCCAGCTCGCCGACGATGAAGGCCACGAGGTAGGTCGACATCTTCATCGAGTCCGCGAACGTGACGGTCTTGCGTCCGCCCGCGACCCGCTCGCCCTTGACGGCAGTGTTCGAGACCGCGGTGAGCTTCGGGTCGATCACGAGGGTGACTGCGAAGACGGCCTTGAACTCGGGCTCGTCCCAGCACGGAAACGCGCGGCGGGCGTCGGTGGCCTCGAACTGCGTGGCGGCCATGAGCCGCATCTCACCGCTCGAGTCCTTGTAGCTCGACCGGTAGAAGCCGCGGAGCTTGTCGTTCAGGATTCCCGTGAAGGCCAGACGCAGTCGCCACGTGCCCGGCGCCAGCGTCGCCGGGAAGGTGAGGCGGCCGCGCTCGGCCCCCTCGTCGATCGTCGCGACGCCGCGGTGCGAGTCGCCGCGCTCGCTCGTGACGGTCGCCTCGCCGATCGCGAGCTCGACCGCATTCAGGACGATCTCGGTCGTCGGCTCGGTGATCTCGAGGGTGATCGTTTCTCGCCCGCGAAGCTGAGCGTCGTCAGGTCGGGCTCGAGCCGTAAGTCGTAGCGACTCGGTCTCGCAAACCGGGGCAGACGGTAGGGATCCACGATGCTCTCCGGAAGCGGTCAGGATGACTGCGTCCATACTGTACAGCAGTCGCCCCGGCTTCACCCCTAGTCGACCCGCGCTATCATGCCTGCGTCGATGGGCTTCCGTCTGCGCGCCGCGTGCGCGGCGGTGACCTCGGCCGTGCTGCTCGGCACCGCCGCCGCCGGCGCCGATGGCCTCCAGGACTTTCTCCGGAGCCACTGGCGCCTGCCGCTGGCGCCGCAGGGCGCGCCGCCTGCGCGCTACTCGCCGGTCGAGGCCTCGCTGAACCCGGAGGCGTGCGGGACCTGCCATCCCACGCAATATGCCGACTGGCGCGAGAGCACCCACGCCGCCGCGACGGGCCCGGGGGTCGAGGGCCAGCTGGTCGAGATGCTCCAGCGCGACCCGCAATCGGCGATCGGGTGTCTCGTGTGTCACGGGCCGCTCGCGGAGCAGGCGCCGCTGATCGTGCGGGACGGAGAGCTGCGGCCAAACCCTGATTACGATGCGGCGCTCCGCGGCAAGGGCGTGCCGTGCGCCGCCTGCCACGTGCGCGGTCACCAGCGATTCGGCCCGCCGCGGCGCGACGGCTCGCTCGCGAGCGCGGCTCCGCGGGAGACGCTGCCTCACAACGGCGTCACGCGCACGCCGGCCTTCCTCAAGGCGGAATTCTGCGGCAGCTGTCACCAGTTCGCGCCGGGAGGGTTCGCGCTGAACGGCAAGCTCGCTCGAGAACACCTACAACGAGTGGAAGGCGAGCCGGTTCGCCCGCGAGGGCGTGCAATGCCAGGACTGCCACATGCCGGAGCGGCGGCACCGGTGGCGCGGCATTCACGACGCCGACATGGTGCGCTCGGGGCTCACGATCACCGCGCCGGGAGGCGCCGCCCGGTACCGTCCCGGCGACGTCGCGGTCGTCACGCTGCGGGTGACCAGCACGCGCATCGGTCACGCCTTTCCGACCTACGTCACACCGCGAGTCGTCCTGAGCGGCGAGCTGGTGGACGAGGCAGGGCTGGCGATCGCCGGAACCCGGCAGGAAAAGATCGTCGGCCGTGAGGTCACGCTGGACCTGTCGCGCGAGGTCTTCGACACGCGGCTCCGGCCGGGAGAGAGCGCGATCCCGACATTCCGCGTGAAAGTGCCGCGCGCCGGGATACGGCGCGCCTGGCGGTTGTCGTCGAGCCCGACGCGTTCTACGTCGGGTTCTTCGAGACCCTGCTGCGCCAGGGCGCCGGCGCGGGCGAGCCCGACATCAGGAAAGCCCTCGACGCGGCGCGCCGCTCACCGTTCATCGTCTTCGAGCGCGAGATCCCCTGAGCTGACCTGTCAGCGCGCTTCGAAGCGCCAGCGCGTCGCGCCCCGCGGGAAGCCTCCAGGGTCCACGCGAACGCCGTCGCGGGGCGGAGCGCCCAGAACGGACGGAATGGGGGCTCGGTGCCGGAGAAATACTGCGGATACTTCGCTTTCGAGGTCGCCGTGGAGGGGACGGCGAGCGGATGTGCAGGGTCGGTGACGTATTCGGCGGTGCCCTTCGAGGATGATCGCCTCGGCCTCGCTCGAGAGATGGACGGAGATCGAGGGTTCGCCATCAGGTTGCGCACCCAGCGCGTCTGCGGTGAGCCGCCGAAGCAGAGCGCCCCGTCGACCCACACGCCATCGACGGGCCGCGCATGCGGCCGCGCGTTCGCACCAACGGTCACGATCCAGTAGTTCGACGCGCGCCGCATTCGCTCCTCGACGTGGCTCCAGGGCAGAAGGCTCTCCGGTCCTCCGGGCGCCGTAGGCGCGGAAAGCGGACAGGACGAACCGAGAACTTCGCCGTTCATGGCCTCGTGGCGGTGCCGAGGGCGGCGCCGTCGGCCCGTGGGTCGGAGCCGCCGCGGAGGCCGTCCGGATCGATGCGAATGAGCTGGGCGTGGCCCATGAGGTCACTCCAGTCCTCGACGATCTCGACGTCGTGGCCGCGCGATCCGGAGCGACTCGTTCACGTCGTTGCCGAAGCGCGCCTCGAGCCTGAGCGCCCGGGTCTCGTCGCCCCAGGTGCGCCCGTAGAGCCAGCGCGGCGCCTCGACCGCGGCTTGCGGCCCGAGCCCGCGGTCGAGGCTGCGCGTGACCAGCGCGGCCTGGGTCTGCGGCTGGCCCTCGCCGCCCATCGTGCCGTAGACCAGGTGCGGGCGGCCGTTCACCAGGTACATCGACGGGATCAGCGTGTGCGCGGTCTGCTTGCGCGGCGCCAGCCGGTTCGGATGCGACGGGTCGAGCGAGAAGAACGCGCCGCGATTCTGCAGGAGGATCCCGGTGTCCCCGGCGATCACGCCCGAGCCGAACTCCCAGTACAGGCTCTGGATGACGGACACCGCGTTGCCGTCCGCGTCGGCTGCGACGATCGCGATCGTGTCGCCCTCGAGCGCCGCGCCGCGCGCCTGCCTCGCCGCTCGCCGGGAGATGCGGCGGCGACCTCGGCGAGGTGAATCTGGTCGAGACAATGCTCGACCGGGACGCGCTCGAAGGTCGGGTCGGTCAGGTAACGGTCGCGGTCCTCGAAGGCGAGCTTGCGTCGCCTCGACGACGAGGTGGACGTAGTCGGCCTCGGGAGCGATCCGATGTCGAACCCCTCGAGGAGCGACAGGATCGCCAGGGCAGCGAAGCCCTGCGTCGGCGGGGCAGGCTCGCCGCCTCGCCGTTGCGGTAGGGAACGCGCAGGGGCTCCACCCACTCCGCCCGGTGCGCGGCCAGATCCTCGACGGTCAGCGGGCTGCCGGCGGCGGCGGCGCCCAGCGCAATCCGTCGGCCGAGCGCACCGCGGTAGAACGTGTCGATGCCACCCCGCGCGAGCTCCTCGAGCGTCGCGCCGAGGTCGGCCTGCACGAAGCGCTCGCGCGCCGGAGCGCAGGATGATAGATACGCCAGAGCGCCGGGCGCAGCCCGGCTGGCGCGGCGGCGCCGAACAGATCGTCGGCGTCCGCCGTCTCGCGGCGCTGACCGGGCGAGGGTGGAAAGCCGTCGCGGGCGCAGCTGATCGCGTCTTCGAACAGCGCGCTCCAGCCGATCGGCGAGCCCAGCATGTCGCGGCTCATGACGTGGGCTTCCCACCATCCCGACACGACCCCGGGCACCGTCAGCGCCGCCGCGCCGCCGCGTCTGGAATCGCCGCGCCGAACCGTGCGCGATAGGTGTCGAGGTCGGCGGCCGCAGCGGACCGGCCAGCGGCGTTCAGCGCGTGGAGAGTTCGGCGTTGTCCGTCGAAGATCAGCCAGAAGCTGTCGCCTCCCACGCCGTTCATGTGCGGATAGACGACGGCGACGGTGGTCGCAGCGGCGATGGCGGCGTCCAGCGCATTGCCGCCGCGCTTCAGGGTCGCGAGTCCGGCCTGGGAGGCCAGCGCGTGCGGCGCGGCGACGAGCCCCTGCACCGCACGGGCCTCGGGCCATCGGGTCCCTTCGGTCACGCGCGCGATGGTAGCAGATGGTGGAGGCGGCCCGGGGAGGGGATAGGATGTTTACGTGATGCGCTGGCTCATCGACGGCTATAACCTCATCCGGCGCGATCCTGACCTTCGGGACCGCGAGATCGAGAGCCTCGAGGCCGGTCGGCGGGCGCTACTGCACCTGCTGGCGCGGGCTTACCGCGACCCCGCGACGAGTTCACCGTCGTCTTCGACGGCGCGGCGTCGCCGGCGGGGCCCCGCCGGCGGGCCGGATCCGCGCGATCTTCTCACGTCCTCCCCTGACGGCCGACGACGAGCTCATGAGACTCGCGCGGCAGTGGAAAAGCGGGGCGGTTGTCGTCAGCTCTGACCGGAAGATCCAGGACGCCGCCCGTCGGTCAGGCAGCGCTGTTCTGACCGCCGACCAATTTCTGGAAGGCCTGACGTTCCACCAAGACCCGGCAGCCGAAGGGCTCAAGGACCTCGCGGCAACAGACGCCGAACCTGGGCGGGACAAGCGCGGCAATCCCCGCCGTCTTTCTAAAAAGGCACGGAGGGCCCGACACGCCCTGGGTCGGCTCGCCAACTTGACGCTCACGAGCGTTTCGTGGAAGATATTCCCGTGGCCGTCTGTGACCCGACACTACTTCATCGTGGCGCGCGACCAGACGAGTTGTGCGAATACCTCGTCCGGCAGTTCGAATCCGAGGAAAACGTCGCGGTCTTCCTGGACCGCCGATCCGGTCGCGACCGGCGCACGGCAGACGGCAATGGAAACACCGTCGATCGGAGATCCGCCAACCGGCGTCATCAGCCCTTCGTCGACACCCAGCTCAGATCGCTCGGCTACGCCATGTTCCGCCTCGAGTAGCCGCCCCAGCCCCGGCCCCCAACGGGGACCCAAGTCCGCGTATCTAAAGTTTGACACACGCTCGAGCCTCGACAGGCGGTCGTGTTTTCCGGCAGCAGTCAGTGGCATCGCGACGCCATCCCCGGCGCCCCCGGCCGAAATTCTCCGAACTGCTGTTCTTCACTTCGTCCCAAGGGGAGCGCGGAGCTGCTCCGGCCGGAGCTGGGGCGCCGCTGGTGTGCCGGAGCTCAGGAGCGCGCGGCCAGCTGCCGGATGAGGTAGCGCGCGGCGTGCGCCCCCATAGCGGGTACCAGATCACCCACGACACCGGCCCCAGCGATCGAGGTCCAGCGTCCGCGCAGACGCGCCGACGGCAGCAGGTTCCGTTTGACGTGCCGGAGCCGCGCCCGAGCCGTATCCTCCCAGAGGAACATGAGCGCGGCCATGAACGGACCGACGAGCAGATCGTCGGCGACATGGAGGCACGCCGCCGCGCCAGCAGAACAGCCGCTCTGCCAGCGACCACCCGACGTGCCGGGGACGGATCGCGTCGAGGAACTCGTCGGGCACCGGCGCACCGAGCAACGCGCGAGTCTCGCTCAGGGCCAGGTAGACCACCGGCGCCAGATGAGCGCCCCCGAGGCGGGCTACGACGCGTCCACGGGCAGCATGTCGCGATGCCGGTCGACGAGCAACGCGATGTCGACAAGCGCCTTCAGCGACGCGAGACCATCCTTGGCCGCGTGGAACGCGAGGTAGACGAGCTGGTCCGAGATGACATGCGCAGATGGGATGTCCTTTGCCAGCTCGCCGCCGTTGCTGATCGACCAGATCAGCCTCCACGTCCAACCGGGAGGCGTGTCGCTCTCCGAGGTCGCGATGCAGCTCCACGTCGACACCGTACGCGGTGAAGATCGTGTGGTAGTCCGCGCCCTGCTCCTCGTCGGGTCGGCGCGCGTATCCCAGTCCTTCGAGGATATTGCTCGGCCGCGGCGGTGTCGTGCGCCCGCACGAGCACGTCGGGTCGCTGCCGGGTCTCAGCGACGGCGTCAGATAGAGCTGGTCCGGCCAGCACCGGGCCCTTCAGCGGCATCACGGCAACGCCCACTCGCGTGAACCCGGCGAGCAGGCGACCGAGCTCGTGGCGAAGACGCAGGTTCGAGGAAAGCAGGCGCGCGAGCGCGCCGAGGAGTGTCGGTGACGTCGCGCGGCACCGCCACGGTGGGCATTGCACGGATATGCCCATACAGGATCGGCACAGTCCCGTGGCGCTGGGCGTGCTCATGAACACGGGCCGAGTCCACGGGGCCCACGAAAGAGCCGCCAACTGGGCCTCTCACGCTTCGGGGACAACACCGGGTGCGCGGCGGTTATCAGGATGAGGTCGTCGCCGTCGAGCGGAGCGGCCATGCCTAGTCGCTGTAGCGAGGTGACAGGTCCGCCACGCGGGCCAGTGCTTCCTCGCGCGTCGCCGGACGGCCGGGGAACTTCGCGAAAACCTCGTCGGCGATGCGACCGAGCGGCACGTGCTCGTCGAGCAGCACCAGGATCAGGCGATCAGGCGACCGTCCTCGTTCAGAGAAGGAACGTGGTCGAGCCGACCGCCTGGCGAGCGTCTCCGCCGACAGCGGCGCGCTGAAGAAGCTCCGACTGATGAAAGTCCGCCTTGACCGCGCCCGTCGTGCCGTCCACGCGCGCGTATCCCAGGTCCACACGTAATCCTCGCCGACGAGGATGGCCCGCATCGATACCGAGACGGCGTCCCCGATGAGCAGCGTGACAGGCCGCGACCGGGAAGAACGCCTGGCCGTAGATCCAGCTCTGGAGCGCCTGGCGCGTTCGTGAACGTCACGTCATGACCCAGATCGGCGTCAAACCAGCTGATCAAGCCAGTGGGCTTCTCCGGCGGCGGCGACCACCCAGTGGAGTTTTCCCGCGAGGTTGTGCCGTCTCCACGGTTTTCGTAGTCGAGCGCCGGAAGACTCTGTGGTGGTAGCAACACGTGGTCCGGTCGGGCGCGACATTTTCGCCACGCGTTCGTCTCGATCCGACTGGCCGCGCGCATGTCGAGACCATACTCGTTCCGATCCCAGGGCGTGACATGGCTCTCGTAGAGGGCGGGCGCGCCCGCGACGGCCATGCGGATGACGTCACGGCGAGGAACGAGGACGCCGCCGGGCTTCAGGAATCGCCGGCGGGCATCGATGATCGACGGGATGTGGTGCTGCAGCAGCGGCAACACGCCGCGCAGATCGGAGACGATGACATCGACCCGCTCGGGCAGGGTCACCGAGGTCGACATCTTCTCGATGAAGTGGATCGCTCGTCGAAGCCCGTTTGCCGCGCAATCGTCCGTGCCAGCTCGATGGCGGTCGACGGCTCGAGGGCATAGACGCGGTCGGCGCCACACCGGCAGGCGAGACAGCCATGATGCCGGTGCCGGTGCCGATGTCGACCACCGAGGCCCCCGGTCGGATGGCGAGGCGCAGCGCGGTCAGGTACGAGTCCATCCGCCCTCGATCGCGAATCATGTCGCCGCAGGCGGCTGACGACGCTATACATGGACGGCGGACTCCAGCACGTCGTCAACGAGGAGGTCGCACAGGGCCGGGAGACGATCGAGGTCATCGGGCGGGACGACGCGGCGCACGCGCCGAGCAGGCCACACGCGTCCAGACACTGAAACTCCTCGTGCCCGCATGCGCGCATCGAGGAGCCGGTTGGCCTGCGTATTGGCGACCATGGCCATCAACCCTGCGGGGGCGGATAACCGCTCGATTCCAGGGCGACGC
>ERZ1370068.10852-contig-9513_pt1 | contig 40355 bp, 49 predicted proteins | sample MGYA00561227_ERZ1370068 | MGnify/ENA primary metagenome ERZ1370068 (study PRJEB38410, sample SAMEA6850437) | metagenome | study: Metagenomic assessment of the ecological functions of the soil: analysis of the soil microbiota associated with the... | reverse complement strand
ATGGTCGTCGCCTGATGGATGGTTGCGGGACGTTCGACCTGGCCGGTTACCGCCCTGACGACGCCGCGAATCCCAGCGCGGCCGCATGGAGCTGACTCTCGGAGTCGATGAAGAACGTCGCGCTCTCCGCGACACGTTCGCCTTCGACCAGACCGCTTACGATCTGCGTGTGCGGCGTCCATCCACGGTCTGCTGACGCCGACGTCGCGCGCGGCTCGTAGTGGCCGTCGCCGCCTCGACACGAACACGAGCTGCCGGCGCCCCGAGTCGAGCACGGCGTCCGCGGGCACCACCAGCCCGCGGCCGACCGGCATCGCTGAGGTCCACCGAAGCGAACATGCCCGCCTCTTGAGCCTGCCGCTCGCCGGTTCGGCGATCTCGGAACTCGCACGAGCGCCGTCCGCGACTGCGCGGTCGAGACCCGGCGCGACGCAGCTCACGCGGCCGCCCACCCGAGTCAGTCGCGGGCGCGCCTTCGAGGCGGATCAGGCCCCGTGCTGGCCGACGCGCGACGGCGCCCAGGTCGGGTTCGCACACGCTGTTCTCCAACCCAGGATCGGACGGGTCGACGATGCTGGGAGCAGCACCTCGCCGGGCATCGCGCGCATGCCCCTGGACGATCGCCTTCTCCATCACGATGCCCGGGAACCGGAGCGCGGAACGTCGTGCGAGGTTTCGCCCGAAGCCGTGGCGGGAGCATCGATCTGATCCGTCGCTCACCCGCCAGCGCGCCCAGCCAGCAGCCGCGCCGCCTCGACCAGCCGTGGCGGCCTTGCTCGCTTTGCGCGCCCGCGGACTGCGACGCGTCGAGCGACGCCGCTCGCGCCTGCACCGCGAGGCGATACCGGCCACCGCCGGCAGCCAGGTCCGGGCTGCAGATGCTGAACAGCGGCTCGGCCCTCGCCGGACCGTCTGCCCCGTGCGATCGTGACGTAGAGGTCGCGGACGCAACTCTCCAGCCGGAGCGCTGCCTGAACCAGCGCGACTCGTCGAAGCGGCACGACGCTCGGGCAGCCGGATCGCAGCGGCCTGGCGCGCCGCCCGTTCGGCGGTCGCCAGCCGAACGCCTGCGCAGCCGCTCGCCGCCGTCGCGTCGATCTCGAACGGTCGCCCGCGGATCGGTGCAGGTCGGCCGCGGGCGGAGCGGCCACGCCGGGCCGCGCGGGCTCGCCGTCTCCGCGCGGTCTCTCGTGCGCCTCGCCGTGAGCTTGGCTCGACGCCGCTCGGGGCGTCTGTTCGAGCGTCATGCCGCAAATCGGGCAGCGTCCCGGGCGCGACCTTCAGTGCACGTCGGGGTGCATCGGGACACGTCCACTCGGCCCGTGCGCGACGGCCCGCGCGCGGCCTGGGCGCCACGGCGAAAACGCCTTCAGCGCGGCGACCACTCGCGAGCGCCGCCGCCGACGCGAGCGCACGCGCCGAGCAGCACCAGACGCCAGCGCGATGAGAACGGGCCGCGAGACGCCTTACGACGCCTTGCGCCTTACCCGGCGTTTCACCGGGACTGATGGCCTGAGGTCGGCGCCGACGGCCGCTTCGAGCGCCGCCCACGCCACGCGTCGGCCTCAGCCAGGCCTGCGCGATCTCCGCTTCTGTCTCGAGCCGCATGCTGCTGGCGTCCACCACCTCCGAGAGCGGCAGCTGACCCGGCGGCGAATGCGAGGCGCGCTCGCCTCGACCAGCAGGGAGCCGACTGCGGGCGCATGGCGTCGCGCACGAGGCGCGAGCCGGCGACGAGCGCGCCGACGAGCGACGCGCGCGCTTCGCCGACCATCCGCGCGATCTGCAATCGAGCGGCTCGTTTCGAGGTCGGCGCGGCGCGGCCTGCGCGAGCGCGTCGGCCTCGGCCTCACGGACGCCGAGCCGCTGCTTCGACCCACGGCGCGGGACGGCCACGTCATGCCCGACGCGCGCGCCGTCCACGCGCCGGCCTGGCCGGGCATCAGCATGTAGCCGCCCTGCACCACCCAGTCGGGCCTGCCTTCGGCGCGTCGCGGCGTCGCGCGCCGCGTCGGCGGTCCGCGACTCCGCGCGCGGGCCGCGCCGCAGCTTCGCGATGCGACTGTCGCCGCCGCGATCGAGCAGCGCCTGCGATGGCTGGGCACGAGCGGGGCTCGGCTCGGTCGGTCGTCGAGCGCGCCGATCGGCGTGGCCAGGCTCGCGGCCCATCGCCGCCGTTCAGCGCGACGTCGCGCCGCACGTCGGCGTCGGCCTCGAAAGCATCGCGGAGCCGCTCGGTCAGCCCGGTCTCCGCCAGTGCCGGCCCGCACGACGGTACGACTTGCGTCCCGCGGCCCGACGCGCATGAGGCTGCCTGTCGCCCGCACCAGCTCACGTGCGGCCCCAGCGGTTGCGCCGCGCGGGTCGCGGCGATCTCAGCGCGTCGGCGGCCCAGAGCGCCGCGTAGGCCTCGACGGATCGCCGGACACCGGCCGCCGGTTCACGGACGGCGGCGTCGGCCGCCATCCGGCTCCGCCGTCAGCTCCGCGGACGCCGCGGCGCGGAGCTGTCGCTTGCCGCCGGCCCGGCAGCTCCTGCTCGAGCAGCGAACATGTGCATGTTCGACGTCGCCGGGATTGAACGACGTCACCGGCCACTGCCAGATCGTCGCGTCCACCATCGGCGGTGCATCAGGCTCGCGGCCATCTTCCGAGCGCTCCGGCTGCGCGGCGGCGACCCGGCGCGGCAGCACCGGACGCCAGCGACGGGATGGTGCAGGTCCCGCGCCCACGCGACCGCATCTGACCAGGTGCAGCGGCGGCGGGGGCTTCGGCGTTGTCCCGATGGGGCGCTGAGCGAGGGCGGTGCGCCCCTGACCAGAGCATGACGAACGACACGAGTGCAACAAGACGCATGGCTTCTCCAGCGACGAGCCAGCACGCAACGAGCGGTGTGCTGACTACCGAGCAATACGCGACGACCTGGCGTAACTGAAGCTGCGCCCTGCGAATGCAGGCGCGGACTGACAGTCAAAGACTCGAAGGTCAGTCGGCCATCGCGGCGGCGATCAGACGAGCAGTGAGTCGCGTGGAGCAGATACAGGCGTGGCGGAGTCGCCGAGTTGCCTGAGCGGAGCGGACCGGCGGCTCGGCAGAACCAGATTCCCGAGCGCCGGCGGCGGCCGCGGCCGCCGGCGGGCAGCGGCGGCGCCAGATCTGGCGTCGGCGCTGGGTTCGCCGATGGGAGGCGGCGTCTGCGCCGGCCGGTCCGGCCTGGTCGGGGCCCGCCGGCAAACATGGCAGCCAGCGCACCGGGCAGTGGCCGGGTCGCCATGTCATAGCAGCACGGCGAAATGGCTGACGTTGTTGCCCAGCGCCGGGACTGCCAGAGTGGATACGGCGAGCGCGAGGGCCAGCAGGCTGGCCATCCATTGCTTCCGATCGCTCGATCGCGCCGTGGTTGCATCGCGCTCGCCGTGGTGAGGACGTTTCCCTGCTGCGCGGGAACTAATTCCCGCCGGAACCCTGTCCTCGGCCCCCTATAGGGGGGTCTGCGCAGCATTATCGAGAGCACGCAGTCGTGCCACATCACGGCCCGTCGCACTCGGGCAGCGACTTCCCCCTGCAGCCACTTGTCGAACCAGTTCGCGATGTGGCGCAGGCGATCGACGCCGGTGCCACGGACTGGCCCGACCGCGACAGCTCGTGGCCTCTCGCTGGGCACCCGCACCATGACGACCGGCACGTGGCGCAGCTTCAGCGCGCGGAACATCGGCTCGCCGCCGGCGGTCGGCGGCGTGCGGTAGTCGGCGTCGCCGTCGACGAGCATCAGCGGCGTGTGGATGTCGTCGGTGCGTGATCGGGGACCGCGCCACGTAGTCGGCGCGGATCCTGCCAGGGCGCCTGGCGGAACCAGCTTGGCTGAAACAGCGTGAAGTCGGCGCGCGTACCACCACGCTTCCCAGTCGGCAATCGAGCGCTGCGACACCGCCGCCGTGGAACCGGATCGGTGTGGCCGATCGATCCAGTTGGTCAGCAGCCCGCCGCCGCTGCCGCCGGTGACGCCGAGCCGCATCGCGATCGACGGAACCGCGCGCGAGCAGCGTCATCCACGGCGGCTCATCAGGTCGGCTTGTAGTCGTCGCCAGGGTAGTGGTACTGGATGACGTTGCCGAAGTCCTGCGCCGTAGTTCGTGCTGCCGCGCGGGTTCATTGTACGCAACGATGTAGCCCGCGAGCCGCCTGGGCAAGGAACTCGTGCGTGAACGTGTAGCCATAGGCCGCGTGCGGCCCGCCGTGGATCTGCAGAATCGAACGGATACTTCCTGGTCCGATCGAACCCAGGCGGCGTGACAGTACCAGCCTCTGCACCTTGCGTCCGTCGAACGACGTGAACCCAGAACTCCTCGGGCGTCGGCACCTCGAGTTGATCGAACAGCGCTCTGGTTGACGCGGGTGATGCGCTTGAGCTCGACGCTCGAGCCACCGGTGCCAGGTGTCCCGACGAACACGTCGCCGATGTTCATCGGCGTGGCGACCAGCGACGCGATCGTCGATCCATCCCGGCTGGCGCTGAACGACTGCACTTCCTGATTGCCGCTCGTCAGCCGGCGCAATCGACCCGTCCGCCACGCATACGCGAATGATGTTGGCGCGTCCCTTGTCTGCCGCGATCTGCGAGCAGCGACGATCCATCCGGTGCTCCACACCGGACGCGAGCTGGTGCGAGGCGCGCGGGGCGCGCTGGTCGCCCGACCAATCCGCCGCCGATGTCGAAGTCGTAGGCCGTGGTGAGGTTGCGGACGGTCGCCGTCCGCCAGTCGAGAGGACGAAGCAGGTCCGGCTGCGAATACGAGCGCACGGGCGTGTCGTTCGCGTCGCCCTGGAATGCCAGCGCGCGGCCGTCCGGCGAGGGCACGAGTGGCGTCGACGGATCCGTCAATGCGCGCGACTTTGCCGCGGCTCGCCTCCCGACATCCGGAGCGGCGAACACCAGCGTCTTCGGCGGGGCGAAGTCCGTCTCTTCCACCTCGTGCGGCCGTGAAATACAGCGTGCGCTCCGTCGGGCGCGAAGGCCGGATCGGCCTCGGCGATGCGGGCGCCGGCGGAAGCGACCGGCCCATCTCGGGCGTGGCGCTGTCCGAGACGGGCACGAGGAAGACGCGGCTGCGCCTGGCGCCGTTGCGATAGCCGGCGCCGTCGGCGCGGAACGTGGCGCGGGTGATGACCCGGCACGTCGCTGGCTTTCGGCCGCCCTGGTTCCACGGGCAGGTGTCGGCACCACGGCGCTCGTCACCGCGAGCCACCTCGCGTCGGGGCTCCAGCTGAACGCGCGCTGACGCCCTCGCTCTGCTTCGTGAGCGGCCGTGCTCGCCGCCGGACAAATCGAGCGCGTAGACCTGGGCGGGTCGGTCTGTCCGTCGCGCTCGATGGCCCGCAGGAACGCCAGGCGCGTGCCGTCGGCGGACCAGCGCGGCATGGTGTCGCGCTTGCCGGAGGTGAGCGGCCGCGGCGGCGACGATCCATTGGACGGCACGACCCAGATCTGCGAGTTGTAGCCGCTCGCGCTCGCGGTCCACACTGACGCGCGCCATCGCAATCTGCTGCCCGTCGGGTGACATCTGCAGGTCGGCCAGCCAGACGAATTCGAGCAGATCGAGTTCGGTGATGGGGCGGCGGGATGTCCGCGCTTCGGTGCCGGGTGCCGGGTGCTGCGTGCGGTGCTTCGTGCCAGGTGCCTAGTGCAATGATCAGGAATGACGAATCCCGCAAAACGACGCATCGATTGCTCTCCGTCCGCCAGCCCGGCGGCGCCCTCACGGTATCATCGTTGGATGGCCGTTCTCGATCTCCTCATCGTCGGCGCGGGCCCCTCCGGTCTGGCCACGGCGATTGCCGCACGCCAGCAGGGGCTCACGTGCGAGATCCTCGAGAAGGGCGTCCTGGTGAACTCGATCTTTCACTTCCCGGCACACATGGTGTTCTTCACCACGCCGGAGCTGCTCGAGATCGGCGGGCTGCCGCTGGTCACGCCATACGACAAGCCGACGCGCATCGAGGCCTTGCGCTACTACCGTCGCGTCGCCGAGAAGTCTCGACCTGCCGATCGACGTTCGGTGAAGCACCGGTCGCTGCCAGCGCGCCGTTGAGCATCACCAGTGAAGCAGGACTTCAGTCCGCTCATCAGTCCTCAGTGTGCGCAGTCGCGGCAGATCAGGCGAGCGCGAGGCGGCAGGCGCGCGCCGTCGTCTTCGCGATCGGCTACTACGATCATCCCAACCGGCTGGGCAGTTCCCGGCGAGGACCTGCCGCACGTCTCGCACTACTACCAGGAGGCCCACTCGAGCTACCGCAAGCGCGTGGTTATCGTTGGCGGCAAGAACTCGGCGGCGAGAGGCCGCGCTGGAGTTCCATCGCGCTGGCGCTGCGCGGTCGACGATGGTCCATCGGCGCGCGACGCTTGGGCGCGTCGATCAAGCTACTGGGTGAAGCCGGATATCGAGAACCGCATTGCGGAAGGATCGATTGCGGCGAGGTTCGAGGCGAAGGTCGTGGAAATCACGCCGGAGTCGGTCGTGATCGAGCACAGCGGATCACGCGAATCCCTGCCGGCCGATCAGGTCCTGCTGCTGACCGGCTACCACGCCGATTTCGATCTGCTCCACGCGTGCGGGATCGACATCGACGAGGCCTCCGGCGTTCCCCTGCACGATCCATCCACGCTCGAGTCGACGTCGGTCCCCGGCGTGTTCTTCGCTGGCGGGGTCCTGGCCGGCAAGGACACCGCACCCATCTTCATCGAGAACGGCCGGTTTCACGGCGAGCGCATCGTCAGAAAGCCCTTCACCGAACGTCTACCCCGGCGACCCCATTGGTCGGTGGAAGCCCGGTGGCGATCCGACCTTGCGACCTCCGCGGATCGAGCGCTCGAAACCTGACCTGTCGTCCGCGCAGAGTTCAGACTTTCGACGCCCATCGCGCCGGAGCCTCCACCCGGTCGCCTCGCGGGGTGCCGCTGATGCGTTCTCAAGGCTACCTGCTTCGGCGCCCTACGGCTGCGGCGCTCAGAACTCTGCGCTCCCCTTCGGGTCAGGTTTCGGACTGACGCCCATCGCCTCGCTCCGAGTCGGTCGCCGGCCGCAACGCTCACCGGGCCGTCACCGCTGAGGGCGTCAGTCCGATCGCGGGCGGCATCACTGCCCGCAACTCCAGCGCCGGCGCAGCGTGCTAATGTCCAGCCTGTGGAACATGCTGCCGATCAGGTCGCCGTGAGTCTCCATCGACTGGCGACCGCTTGATGGCCGGCACTGACCGCCTCGCGCGCCAGAGGTGGCGTCGAACCGCACGCTGCTGTATGCAGCCGAGCCAGGCATCCGGAACTACACGTCCTACGGCGGCGTCGGCGTGCTCGTCTACGACGCCACCGACAACTACCGGTTCATCAAGCGCATCCCCACGTGGGACGTCCCGCAGGGACAGGTCCCCGACAACGTGAAGGGGATCGCCGCCAGCGCGCGGACCGGCTATCTCTACGTCACCAACATCCGCCGCCTGTGCTGCATCGACCTGGGCACGGACAAGATCGTGTGGGACAAGGCGCCGGACGGCGGTTGCGATCGCCTCGCGATCTCGCCCGACGGCGCGACGCTGTACGTGCCGTCATTCGAGGGCCCGCACTGGAACGTGCTGAACGCCGGCACGGGCAATCCAATCGCGAAGATCACGACGAACTCGGGCGCGCACAACACCATCTATTCGCCGAAGGGACACGTCGCGTATCTCGCGGGGCTCAAGTCGCACCTGCTCTCTATCGCGGATGACACGGACCCATCACGTGGTCAGGCATGTGGGCCCCTTCTCGATGTCATCCGGCCGTTCACGGTGAACGCGGATGAAACGCTGCGCTACGTGAACGTGAACGGCCTGCTCGGGTTCGAGATCGGCGACCTGCGAACGGGGAAGAAGCTCCATCGGGTCGGAGATCGAAGGCGTGGAGCGGGGGCCCGTCGAGCGGCACGGGTGCCCCAGCCACGGCATCGGCCTGACGCCCGACGAGCGCGAGCTGTGGGTCTGCGACGGGCACAACGCGCTGATGCACGTGTTCGACAACACGGTCATGCCGCCGCGCCCGAAAGCGAGGTGCCCGATGCGCGGGCAGCCGGGTGGATCACGTTCAGCCTCGACGGCCGCCGGGCGTACTCCGTCGACCGGCGAAGTGTTCGACGTGCGCACGAGGAAACCGGCTCGCCGCGCTGACGATGAGATGGCGCGGCATGTCGGGAGCGAGAAGCTGATCGAGATTGCCTTCAGCGGCCCGCGCCCGACACGCGCCGGGGATCAGGTGTGGGCTGCGACCATGGCCGGTCGCATAGCGATAGCACCGGCCCCAGCACGATCGCGTGTTCATCCCTAGACGCTGCCAGGCCATCAGCCTCGACGAGCGGCCGCACATCGATCGTTCCGAACCGCGCCGACGGGATGCGCGCGGCGAGCGCCAGCGCCTCGTCGAGATTCGCGCAGTTCACCAGGTAGTACCCGCCGAGCTGTTCGCGGGTTTCTGCGAAAGGGCCGTCCGTGACGAGCCGCTTGCCCTCGCGCACGCGGACGCTCGACGCTGCAGACACCGGGTGCAGCTGTGAGCCGCTCGACGCTACTGGCCGGACGCCTTCACTTCCTCGGTGAACTTCCGGTATTCCGCCATCATGGCCTGCTGGTCGGCCGGGCTCAGCTTGCCCCAGGTCCGTTCCTCGTCGTAGATGAGCAGCACGTATTTCATGTGAACCTCCGCCCCTGAGTCGAATGGGGCTCGCCCGGATCGACAGCGCTTCCGAAAACTATCTACGATGACAGCATGCCCCGGCCGCCGAGGCCGTCGACAGCCTCTACCGCACCGACTGGGGGCGCATCGTCGCCACGGTGATCCGGCTGGTGGGCGACTTCACCCTCGCCGAAGACGCCGTCCAGGAAGCCTTTGCCGCCGCACTCGTGCAGTGGCCGGAGGCCGGCGTTCCCGACTCGCCACGAGCCTGATCATCCAGGCGGCCCGGCACAAGGCCATCGACCGCATTCGCCGGGACCAGCGGCTGCGGGAGATCGTCGAGCGCGACGCGCCCGACTGGCAGTTCCAGGCGGAGGATCCGATTGAGGCGGCCGAGACGATCCCGGACGATCGGCTCCGGCTGATCTTCACCTGCTGCCATCCCGCACTGCGCCCTGGAAGCGCAGGTCGCGCTGACGCTTCGCACGCTCGGCGGTCTCGACGACCGAGGAGATCGCGCGGGCGCTTGCTCGTGTCACCACCGACGATGGCGCAGCGGCTGGTGCGGGCGAAGCGGAAGATCCGCGACGCGCAGCATCCCGTACGTCGTGCCGGCACCTGGCCGACTTGCCGCAGCGGCTGGATGCCGTGCTGACGGTCATCTACCTCGATCTTCAATGAAGGCTACGCCTCGACCCGTGGCGAGCCTCTCGCGCGCGGCTCATCTGGGCGTCGAGGCGATCAGGCTCGGCCGCCTGCTGCGCACCTTGATGGCGCCGCGGCGCGCCCGCGGAGGTCGACCGGCGCTGCTGGCTCTGATGCTGCTGCACGACGCGCGGCGCGACGCGCGGCTCGACGAGGCGGGCGATCCTGGTCCTGCTTTCCGATCAGGACCGCAGCCGCTGGAATCGCGAGCAGATTGCCGAGGCGCTGCCGATGGTGGAGCAGTCGCTCGTGGGCGGCCCGGTCCATACGCGCTGCAGGCGGCGATCGCCGCGCTTCATTGCCAGGCCGCGCGCGCCGAGGACACCGACTGGCGGCAGATCGTCCGGCTCTACGAGCTGCTCGAGCGTGTGCAGCCGTCGCCGATCGTCACGCTGAACCGCGCGGTGGCCGTCGTCGATGGTCGACGGCCCGCGGCGCGGCGCTGCGCATCGTGGATGCGCATCGCGCGTGAGGCGACGCTGGACGAGTTCCACCTGCTGCACGCCACACGGGCAGACTCTGCTCTCGCGGCTCGGCGCGGCGGACGAGGCCGCACAGAGCTAGTCGCGCGCGCTGGCGCTGACGGGAACGACGGCGAGCGTCGTTTTCTCGAGCGGCGTCCTCTCGAGCGCTGGCGCCTCGGAGCGCTAGACGCCCCAGCGAACCGACGCCGCCAGCCGTGGCGGCGGGGGCCGATCAACGTGTCGTCCGCCGGAAACCGCCGTTCCGGGATCCCGAGAGCGACTTCATCTCGAGCAGATCCGCGAGCGCGGTGGCGCGCGCGATGAGCCCGTTCACTTCCGAGCAGCGCCTGCTTTTCGATTGGCTCGAGGTCGAGTACTGCGCGAGCGCGTCGAACGAGTCGGCGTCAGCCCATCGCCGCGGGCATCGACCATCCGCCGCCGGCGCGCTCGACCATCGCGAGCCACAGAGCGCTTCTGAGCCGCTGTCGCAGCGACTGCAGCGAGATGACGTCCAGCACCGACGGCTCGCTCATCGGCTCTCGACCGTCCGAGCCGGTAGGCGCGCGTCTGGTCTTCGTCCGCGATGCGGAATCGCTCGGTGCCCTGCAGGATGATGTTGTAGCGGCCGTCGTCGAGCCGCTCGGCGTGCGTGATGACGCCCGCGCACCCGATCGGATACACGGGCGGCCGGCCCTCGTAGTCGTGCTTCGAAGCCGGGCTGCAGCAGCACCATGCCGATCGATGCGGTCGCCGTCGAGCGCGTCGGCGACCATCGTCGCGATACCGCGGCTCGAAGATGTGCAGCGGCAGGTAAACGCTCGGGAAAGAGCACGACGTTCGGGAGCGGGAAACAGCGGAAGACAGTCATCGCGCCGAGCCAGCGACCCGACTGCAGCGTCAGTGGACCGTGCGCGTCTTCTTGTCCATGATAGTCCATCAGCACGTACTGCCCCAGCGTGTACGGCGTCGTGAAGCTACGCCTTGCCGCGTGCAGATCTCGGCGACGCGCCGCACGAACGCCACGAGGTCGTAATCGCGCGCGAGCATGAACGTGTTGATCAGGATGCCGGCCTTGCGGCAGTCGGCCACCTCGCGCAGCGTCTCGGTGACGACCAGCGGGTCGAGGCCGAAGGCGTTGCGATAGATCCGGCCGTCGGGCTGTGTCAGCGCCGACGGCTTGCCGTCGGTGATCATCACGATCTGCCGCATGTCCTTCCGCTGCCGCTCGAGCAGGCGCCGGGCCAGCGTCAGCCCTTCGCGCGTGTTGGTGTAGTACGGGCCGACCTTCACGCGCCCGAGCTGGCTGATGCGGCATCTCCTCGGCCGAGTCGTGGAACAGCACCAGGTTCAGCGCTGTCGCCGGGATACTGCTGCCGAATCGAGTTGCGAGAGCGCCAGCGCGACCCGCTTGGCGCGGCGTGAAGCGATCCTCGCCGTAGAGGATCATGCTGTGACTGCAGTCGAGCATGATCACCGTCGCGCAGGAGCTCTGATACTCGCCCTGCGCGACGACGAGGTCCTCGTACTCGAGGTCCAGCGTGCCGTCTGACGGGCGCGACCCGGCCTGGCGCCGGACGAGCGTTCAGCACCGTCGCGCTCGCGTCCAGGTTCAACGTGTCGCCGAACTCAGGCGCTTCGTGGCGCCCGATCGCCTCGATGCCGGTCGCGCAGATCGCGCGTGTCGTGCCGGCCGAAGCTGCTCTTGCCGAGCGAGCCCAGCAGATCGCGCAGGGCGCGGTAGCCCAGAAAATCGATCGCCTTGTCGGTGACCTCGAAGCGCGTCGGCCGCTGCTCGCCCTCGCCCATGCCGCCCGGCCCCTCACGCCGCTGCGCGCTCCGCCTCGGATCCGGCGCTGGCGTGATGACCCGTTCTCCTGCATCCGCTCCATGATCTGCTGGATCAACTGCTCGAGCCGCTGCCCGCCTCGGCGTCCGCCTGGTCGCCGAGCAGCCGCTTCAACGTGTCATCCGGCAGCACGCCGCCGCTCAACAGCGCTTCCAGAATCGCGTCGTAGAGCGCCTGCATCGAGCGCCTCGTCCTCCGACCCGGAGAAGTACGGATCGTTGAAGCCGCTCGAGAGCAGCAGGTCGGACAGCTTCGACATGAGCTCGTCCATGTCGAGGTCATCCAGCGGAGACGGCGTAATTTGCCGTACTTGAATCGCATGCGCTGAACCGACCGTGCTAGGTGCTGAGGTACTGCGTGCTGTCGCAAGGTGCGTCGAGTCGGCAGTGCCACGTGCACGCGATGCGCGTCGTGCACCTGGCACTTTGGCACTGCCAGCACTTTGGCACTCAGTTGTAGTACTTCTTGCCGTCCTCCGGCACCGGCGGCATGTCGTCCATTTCTTCACGGCGCGGCGCGCGCTTCGGCGGCTGCGAAGTCTCGGCCGCCTGATAGCCGCGCTCGTCCGATCGGCTGATCCGCTTGGTGGCCGCGAGCCCTCGAGAATGAACTCCACGCGCGGACGCTCGCAGCGGCGCGGGCTCGTGATCGCCGACGCGCGAAGAACCGCGTGCTTTCGAGCAGGCCGGGGACTCGTGACGCGCGTGACAGCAACTCCGTCGACGACAGCATGTCCTCCATCGGCAGGGTGCCGCCGCCGTCGAACCAGTCGACGGTCGCGTGCGGTGTCCAGGCCATCCAGGCTGGCTCAGGAAGACGTTGGCGACTGCCGACCGGATCAGCTCGCGCGCGATCACGTCGGCGCCGCGCAGCTCGCCCTCGTATTCCAGCTCGAACTTGCCGGTGATCGACGGCAGCGCCGCGTAGACGTCGGAGAGCCGCGCCACCGGCGGCGTGCTCGCCGCTCGCCAGCGCCCGCCGCTCCGGCGTTCGACTCGCGACGTTCTCGATCACCGGTGATGCGGCAGGCGCTGGCTGACGCCGGAGCGCTTGTCGATGCGCCGATCCGCGCGCGCCTGGAACGCCACTCCTCGATCACCTCGCGCACCGCAGACCGGCACGTCGAGCGGCGCCGCGCAGTTCGGCCGGTCGAGCCACGCTTCCTGCGCGGTGATCGCCATCGCCGTGCGGCCGCGCTCGCGGCGTAGTGCGTGCGGATCTCCGAGCCGATGCGATCCTTGAGCGGCGTGATGATCTTGCCGCGCGCCGTGTAGTCCTCGGGGTTCGCCGTGAAGGCCATCAGCACGTCGAGCCGCAGCCGGACCGGATACCCCTTCAGCTGCACGTCGCCTTCCTGCAGGATGTTGAAGAGGCCCACCTGGATCTTGCCGGCCAGGTCCGGCAGCTCGTTGATGGCGAAGATGCCGCGGTTGGCCGCGCGGCAGCAGGCCGTAGTGCATGGTCAGCTCGTCGCCCAGCTCGAGGCCGCGCCGCGCGGCCTTGATCGGATCGACGTCGCCGATGAGGTCGGCGATGGTCACGTCGGGCGTCGCCAGCTTCTCGACGTAGCGCGCGTCGCGCGACCAGCCACGCGATCGGCAGATCGGTCGCCCTGTCGGCGGCTGCGCTGCCCGGCACGATGCGCACAGCGGCGTCGAACGGATCGTCGTGAATCTCGCACCCGGCCACGACCGGGATCGACTCGTCGAGCAGCGTCGACGAGGCTCGCGCAGCAGCCGCGTCTTGGCCTGGCCGCGCAGCCCCAGCAGGATGAAGTTGTGCTTCGAGAGAATGGCGTTGACCAGCTGCGGGATGACCGTGTCGTCGAACCCCGACCACGCCGGAAAACAGCGGCTCGCCGGCGCGCAGGCGCTGGATCAGGTTCGCGCGAACCTCGTCCTTGACCGTGCGGTGCGACCGGCGGCCTCCGGCATCGCGCTTGAGAGCGCCGAGTGTTGCAGGGAGGTGCGAAGGGATGACCATGATCGATTCCTACGTCCGGGCATAGATGAGATGGCCGAACTAAAGTTCGGGCCTGTGATCCAGACGGCCGAATAGAAGCTTCGGCCTACGACTGGGCTCCTCGACAGTCCTGGCAAAGTGGCGGCCGTCACGTGCCGTCGCCTGCCACACTCGCCAACCGGGTTCCGCTCGTGTTCGCCCATCGCGGCGGGCGCGCCATTGCTCCCGAGAACACGCTGGTGGCCTTCGATGCCGGCATCGCAGCCGGCGCTGACGGCCTGAGTCCGACGTCACCTGTCACGCGACCGGCAGGTCGGTCATCATTCATGATGGCACGCTGGAACGGACGACGGACGGGACTGGGACTGTGGCGGAACGCACCGCCGCCGAGCTGGCCGGCGGTTGTCGCCAGCCGCCGACTTCGGCATCGACCTCGAACACGCGTGGGCGCGGCGCATCGGCAGGCGTCCCCACGCTCGACTCGGTGCTGGCGCGTTACCGGGACGCCGCGCTGATCATCGAAATGAAAGGGGAGGACACCGGCCTCGGCCCGGCCGTCGTGGACGCCGTCCGTCGTGCCGGCGCCTCGCATCGCGTCTGCCTCGGGTCCTTCTCGTCCGCGGTCCTGGCCGTCGGCGCGCTCCGCAGCTCCCGACATCCCGCACGAGCGCGGGGCGCGACGAGAGCCTTCGCGCGTTGCAGCGCTCCTGGTTCTGGATGTCGCCAGGCAGCAGTGGCATCACCGCGCGTTCCAGTTGCCCGAGGTGTCCGGCCGGCTGCGCGTGGTCTCACGACGCTTTCTCCGGCGGCGCCCACCGATCCGGGTGTGCCGTCCAGGTCTGGACGGTCAACGAGCCAGTCCGATATGCGCCGCCTTTTCGACTGGGGCGTCGACGGCATCGTGACCGACAGGCCGGATGTTGGCGTCAAAGTAAGGGACGCGTGGGTGCGAAGGCGACGGATGAATGACGAAGGACGAATGACGAATGACGAATGGAATGGCCGCGATCCCTGACACCCCCAACGATCGACGACATTCGCGCAGCGAGGGAGAACGTTCTACGCCGCGATGGCGCCGTCGCTGCGCTGCTGAAGCACCCGCTGCTCGATGAGCGGCTCGGCTGCCGACGTCTGGGTGAAGCACGAGAATCACAACCCGACGGGCGCCTTCAAGGTGCGGGGGCTGCATCTGGTGGCGCGGCTGGACGAAGCGGACCGCACGCGCGGTGTCATTTCCGCCACCACGGGGAACCACGGCCAGTCGATAGCTTTTGCGGCCACGCGCGCGCGGCGTCCCGTGCACCATGGTCGTGCCAGTCGGAGAACAACCCTCCAAGAGCGCGCTGATGCGCGCCTTCGGCGCCCGGGTCATCGAGCACGGCCGCGACTTCGACGAGTCGCGCGAGTACGTCGAAGACCTGGTGGCCAGGGAAGGCCTCCGATATGTCCACTCGGCGAACGAGCCGGACCTCATCGCCGGCGTCGGCACATACGCGCTCGAAGTCTTGAGGCGCTGAAGGACGTCGACACGGTGCTCGTGCCCGTCGGCGGCGGAAGCGGCGCGTGCGGCCTGATCACGGTGCGCGACGCGCTTGGCTTGAACACGCGCATCATCGCGGTCGGCGCCGAGCGCGCCGACGCCGATCGCGCGCTCCTGGCGAACCGGAACGCGCGGTGGTGGGAGAGTCGGCCGATACGCTGGCCGAAGGCGTCGCCACGCGAGTGACCTTCGACCTGACGTTCGGCATCCTCCAGCGCGGGTTGTCGGACTTCGTGTCGCTCAGCGAAGAGGAACTCGCGGGCGGGATCCGGCTGGCGCTCGATCTCACGCACAACCTGGCCGAAGGCGCGGGAGCCGCATCGCTCGCCGCGGCCGCGAAATGCGCCAGCTCGCTGCGCGGTCAGCGCGCTGGTCTGCATCATGACGGGCGGCAACCTTGACCTGGAGCGACTGCGCCGTTTCATGAACGTCATCTGATCTGCGCATGAACTCGGCGTTCACCCTCCAAACTCTGGCGCATGATCCGATAATCGAACTAGAATGGGGCGTTTGTCTTGACCCCAGAGGACGCTGAATCCCATGAGAAACATCGCGGTCAATCAGGACCCGGCCGTCGAGGCGATCGAGACGCGGGAATGGCAGGATTCGCTCGACTATGTCCTGCAGCAGGGCGGAGGCGTCGCACGCGCCGCCGAATCTGCTTCGCGCAATCGAACTGCACGCCCGCCAGACCGGTCACCGCCTCCCGTTTACGGCCGAACACGCCCTACATCAACACGATCCCGGCGTCGACAGCAGCCCGCGTTCCCGGCAACCAGAGCCATCGAGCGCCGCATCAAGAGCCTCGTCCGCTGGAACGCGCTGCGCGATGGTGGTCCGCGCGAACAAGCTCGAGTGACGGCATCGGCGGCCACATCTCGACGTTTGCCTCGGCTGGCGACGCTCTACGAGATCGGTTTCAACCACTTCTTCACGCGGCAAGGGCAGCGGCGACGACGGCGACGTCATCTACTTCCAGGGCCACGCCGCGCCCGGCATCTACGCCCGCGCGTTCGTCGAGGGCCGGCTGTCGGTCGACAGCAGCTCGAGAACTTCCGCCGCGAGCTGCAGCACGGGCGGCGGCCTCTCGTCCTACCCGCACCCGTGGCTGATGCCCGACTTCTGGGAGTTCCCGACGGTGTCGATGGGCCTCGGCCCGATCATGTCGATCTACCAGGCGCGCTTCATCCGCTACCTGGAGGATCGCGGCCTGAAGCCGCCGCCGACGCGCAAGGTGCTGGGCGTTCCTCGGCGACGGCGAGACCGACGAGCCGGAATCGCTCGGCGCGATCACGCTCGCGTCGCGCGAGAAGCTCGACAACCTGATCTTCGTCATCAACTGCAACCTGCAGCGCCTCGACGGCCCGGTCCGCGGCAACGGCCAGATCATCCAGGAGCTCGAAGCGATCTTCCGCGGCGCCGGCTGGAACGTCATCAAGGTGCATCTGGGGCAGCGACTGGGATCCGCTCTTCGCGCGCGATCACCGACGGCCTGCTCGGCGCAAGCGCATGGGCGAGATCGTGGACGGCCAGTACCAGAAGTATGCCGTCGAGTCCGGCGCCTACATCCGCGAGCACTTCTTCGGCGCCGATCCGCGGCTGCTCGAGCATGGTCAAGCACCTGTCGCGACGAGCAGCTGCAGAAGCTCCGGCTCGGCGGCCACGATCCGGTCAAGGTCTACAACGCGTACAAGGCGCGCCGTCGAGACACAAGGGGCCAGCCGACCGTCATCCTCGCGCGCACGATCAAGGGCTACGGCATCGGCGAAGCGGGTGAAGGCAAGAACATCACCCACCAGCAGAAGAAGCTGAACGAGGACGAGCTGCGGGCGTTCCGGACGCGCTTCGGCATCCCGATCTCGACGAGCAGATGCCAAGTCGCCGTTCTACCGTCCGCCCGACGGACGAGCGCCGGAGATGCAGTACATCTGCAGGAGCGCCGCAAGCGCGCTCGGCGGCTACGTGCCCGTCGCGCAAGCGCCGACCACGGCGAATCGCTCGAAGAACCTGGAGCCGATCTTCGAGGAGTTCTACCAAGGGCACCGGCGGTCGCAAGGCGTCGACGACGATGGTGTTCGTGAGGATGCTGGCGAAGCTGCTGCGCGACGACGGAGATCGGCAAGCTCGTCGTCCCGATCGTGCCGGACGAGGCGCGCACCTTCGGCATGGAAGTCGCTGTTCCGGCAGGTCGGCATCTACTCGCACGCCGGCCAGCTCTACGAGCCGGTCGACATGCGACACGCTCGCTCTACTACAAGGAAGCGCAGGACGGGCAGATCCTCGAAGAAGGCATCACCGAGGCCGGCTCGATGTCGTCGTTCATCGCCGCGGGCACCGCCTACGCGACGCACGGCGTGAACACGATTCCGTTCTTCATCTACTACTCGATGTTCGGCTTCCAGCGCGTCGGCGACCTGATCTGGGCCGCCGCCGACTCGCGCTGCCGCGGCTTCCTCCTCGGCGGCACCGCCGGCCGGACGACGCTCGGCGGGCGAGGGGCTGCAGCACCAGGACGGCAACAGCCACGTGCTGTCGCTGCCGGTGCCCGAACTGCGTCTCCTACGACCCGGCGTTCGCGCTTCGAGCTGGCCGTCATCATCAGGACGGCATCCGCCGGATGTACGGCAACGGCGAGAGCATCTTCTACTACCTGACCGTGATGAACGAGCCGGTGGAGATGCCCGCGATGCCGGCCGGAGACGACGTCCGCGAGGGCATCCTGAAGGGCATGTGCCACTTCAAGGCCGACCGGCAAGCCGAAGGCGAAGCTGCGCGCGCAGCTGCTCGGCAGCGGCTCCATCCTGCCGAGGTCATCAAGGCGCAGGCGATCCTCGAAGAGAAGTACGACGTCGGCGCCGACGTCTGGAGCGTCACGAGCTACGGCGAGCTGTATCGGGACGGCCACGCGTGCGGACCGGTGGAACATGCTGCATCCGGCCGAGACGCCGAAAGTGCCGTACGTCGACGCAGCGACGCTCGGTCAGGCGCCGGGTGTGTTCGTGGCGGCATCGGACTACCTGCAAGGTACTGCCCGACGCGATCGATCGCTGGCTGCCGCGCGCAGCTCGTGTCGCTCGGCACGGACGGCTTCGGCCGCAGCGAGAGCCGCGCCGACCTGCGCAACCACTTCGAGGTGGACGCGCGCTTCATCGTCGTCGGCACGCTTCTGCGCTGATGCGCGACAGGCCAGGTGGACGCGAAGGTCGTGCAGCAGGCGATCGTCGGACCTCGGCATCGACGCCGAGAAGAAGGATCGCGTCGCGTAGCTGGCGGCTGATAGCGGACAGCGGGACGAGTAGGCATGCGGTAGAGGCGCAGCTTTAGGTTGCGCCAGTAGCGCCGCAATTAGCCGCAGTGGAAGCTCAGCCCTGCGTACTTCTAAGAGGGTAACCCGTGGCTGACTTCGTCATTCCCGAACTGGGTGAGAACGTCGTGGGCAGGCGATGTCGTCCGCCTGCTGGTGAAAGCCGGCGATGCGCTGAAGAAAGATCAGCCCGGTCCTCGAGGCTCGAGACGGACAAGGCGACGATCGAGGTTCCGTCGAACGTCGGCGGCGTCGGTGAAGGACGTCAAGGTCAAGACGGGCGACAAGGTCAAGGTCGGCCAGCTGAAGTGCTGACCGTTGACGAGTCGGCGACGGCGTCCCGCTGCGGCTGCAGCTAGCCCGCACCTGCTGACATCGCCTGCACGCCGCCGGCACCTGCGGCGCACCTGTCTGCACCTCTGAAGCGCCCGTCGCAGCCGACTGAGCATCCGCGGAAGCGTCCGAAGTGGTCGATATCCAGCCGCGGCGCGTCGCCGCGACCGGCGCCCGGCGCCGGCAGCGCACTCCGGCATCGAGCGCTGCGGCGCCGGGTCCAGCCGCGCCGTCCCACGCGACGCTACGCGCGCGAGGCTCGGCGTCGACATCACCGGCGTCGACGGTACGTGGTCCTGGCGGGCGCGTGTCGATGGACGACGTGAAGGTGCACGCGCGGAGCATCATCACGAGCGGCGGCGGTGGCGGCGCGCCGGCATCGCAGCCGCCCGTGCCCGACTTCAGCCAGTGGGGCGAGGTCGAGAGTGCAGCCGATGCAGCACCATCCGCCGCATCACTGCGGAGCGGTTGGCGTCGACGTGGGCGACCGTGCCGCACGTCACCCAGTGCGACAAGGCCGACATCACCGAGCTCGAGCTCCGCCAGAAATGCGCGAAGAAGGTCGAGAAGCCGCCGGCGGCAAGCTGACGATCACGGCCATCGCGCTCAAGGTGATTGCCGCTGCGCTCAAGACGTTCCCGCAGTTCAACTAGCTCGATCGACGTCGCAGGCGACGCGATCGTCATGAAGAAATACGTCGCACATCGGCGTCGCCGTCGATACCGACGCGCGGCCTGCTGGTCCCGGTCATCCGGCGACGTCGATCCGCAAGAACATCATCGGCAGCTCTCGGTGGAGCTGCGCCGAGTTCGCTGCGAAGACCAAGTCCGGCAAGCTCTCACCCGCCGAGATGCAGGGCGGTTTCGTTCACGATCACGCAACCTCGGCGGCATCGGCGGCACCTACTTCACGCCGATCATCAACGCGCCGGAAGTGGCGATCCTCGGCATGTCGCGCTCGGTGATCGAGCCGGTGTGGACACGGCGAGTCGTTCGAGCCGCGGCTGATGATGCCGCTGTCGCTCTCCTACGACCACCGCGTCATCGACGGCGCCGACGGCATCCGCTTCCTGCGCTGGGTGTGCGAGGCGTTCGAGCAGCCGTTTCTGCTGTCGCTGGAAGAGTGTAGGCCAGTCAGGCAGCGGGCAGGCTGAGCGTCAGAACTGTCGCAGCCTGCTTGCGCACTGACCCGTCTGACCGCCCACTGACATCTGCCTACTATTGCCATCACTATCTACACGATCTTGTCGTGATCGGCGCCGGTCCGGGCGGCTACGCGGCCGCCTTCTACGCCGCGGACCGCGGCCTGAAGGTGGCGCTCATCGACCGCGAGCTCAATCCCGGGCGGCGTCTGCGTCTACCGCGGCTGCATCCCGTCGAAGGCGCTGCTGCACGTCGCGAAGCTGCTCGACGAAGGCCAGCCATGCCTCGGCGTGGGGCGTCACCTTCGGCGAGCCGACAGATCGACGTCAACAAGCTGCGCGCGTTCAAGGACAAGCGTCGTCGAGCCAGCTGACGAGCGGCACCGGGCAGCTCGCGAAGCGCGCAAGATCACCTACCTCCGCGGGTGGCGCGACGATCACGGCCCGACGTCGCTCGATGTGGCGACGGTGGCGGGCGGCACCGAGCAGCGTGACCTTCGACCACGCGATCATCGCCGACCGGCTCCGCAGCCCGTCGAAGGTGCCGCGGCCTCGCATCGACAGCCCGCGCGTGATGGACTCGACCAGCGCGCTCGACCTGCCGGACGTCCCGAAGTCGCTGCTCGTGATCGGCGGCGGCTACATCGGCCTCGAGCTCGGCAGCGTCTACGCGGCGCTCGGCAGCAAAGGTGACGGTCGTCGAGATGACGCCGGGCCTGCTGCCCGGCGCGGATCGCGATCTCGTCGCGATTCTCGCCAAGCGCATCGAGAAGATGTGCGACGCCGTGCTGCTGCAATACCAAGGTCGTCGGCGATGCAACGAACGCAGGACGGCGTCGCCGTGACCTTCGAGGATCAGAGCCTCGGCGCAGCGCGAGCGAGGTGTTCGACAAGGTGCTCGTCTCGATCGGGCCGGCGGCCGCAACTCGATGGCAGTGCCTCGACCAGGACGAAGGCGTGAAGGTCGACGCAGCGCGGCTTCATCAAGATCGGACGCGCAGTCGCCGCACCGCCGAGCCGACGATCTACGCGATCGGCGACGTGGCGGGCGAGCCGATGCTCGCGCACAAGGCGTCGCACGAGGGCCGCGTCGCGGTCGAGGCGATCGCTGGGCGAGGACGTCGTGCTTCGAGCCGGCCGCGATTCCCGCCGTCGTGTTCACCGATCCGGAACTGGCGTGGGCCGGCCTGACGGAGACCGAGGCGCAGAAGCTGGGCGCGCAGGTCGACGATCGCGCGAAGTTCCCGTGGGCCGCCTCGGGCCGCGCGATCACGCTGGATCGCACGGATGGCCTGACCAAGCTGCGTGATCGAGCCCGGCACCGAGCGCGTGCTCGGCGTCGGCATCGTCGGCCCGGGCGCCGGCGAGCTGATCGCGGAAGGCACGCTGGCGATCGAGATGGGCGCGGTCGCGTCAGACCTCGCCCTCACGATCCACGCCCATCCCGACGCTCTCGGAGACGGTGATGGGAGTCGGCGGAGACTGTTCTTCGGCCACGCGACGCACGTACTACAGACCGAAACAGGAAGCAGCTGTCCGTGCTGGTGCCTAGTGCCGGGTGCCACGTGCGGTGCCTGAGCAGCTGGTTGCCTCGTCCGACGCGCCACCGCACCAGAAGCACACGGCACGAAGCACCCGCACCCGGCACCTCTGCACTGGGCACGAGGCACGGGCCGCCTGTTACCCAGGCATCTTTCCTTCGCCTTCGTCCTGACCCGCCACACCGCGGTGTTCGCCGTGATGTAGAGCGTGCTCCGTCGTCGCCCCACGCAAGGATTCGGCGGTCGGGACCGCCGGTGCTGGATGATGACCGAGCATGCTGCGCCGCTCGCGCGCGAAGATGTAGACGCCGCCTGGCCCCGTCGCCCAGACGTTGCCCGCGGTGTCGACCTTCATCGCCATCAGGGAAGCCCCGGCTCGCTTCGCCTTCGCCTGCTGCGGTCAGCGTCGGCGAACACGCGGCCGGCGCCGATCGATGCCGTCGGCGTTCACCGGATAGCGCCATCCAGATCGCCTTCTGCGGGATCCGACTGCGCGACGTAGAGCGTCTTCTCGTCTGGTGAAAATGCGAGCCCGGTTTGGCGCGTTCAGCCCTTCGTCAGTGACAGCGTCAGCGTGCCGTCGGTGCCGCAGGCGGTGACGCCCTGGCGAGGTGAGCTCCTTCTCCGTGATCGTCCCAGCGCTTCGGCAGGCCATGCGGCGGATCGGTGAAGTGCAGCGCGCCGGACGAGTGGTGAGGACAGATCGTTCGGGCTGTTCAGACGCTTGCCCGTCGTTAAGTCGTCCACGCGGCTCGTGATCTTCCCGTCGCGCCTCCTGCCGCGCGATCAGCGCCGGCTGCCGTGCTGGCACATCACGAGGCCGGCCCTGGTGATCGAAGGTCAGGCCGTTGCTGCCGGGCTCAGGGCCCGGTGAACGGCGCTGCTGCCGTGAGTAGCCGCTCGGCTTCAGGAACTCCGTGATACGCCTGCCGGGCGTCCACTTCTGGATGACGTTGTTGGGAATGTCGGAGGAGGGCAGGAAGCCCCGCCCTTCTGGTTCCAGACCGGGCCTTCCGTCCACGGCGTAGCCGTCGCCGAGCTTCTCGAAGGCGGCGTTGGTGGCGATCAGCGCGTCGAGCGCCGGAGAGCTTCTTCTCGATCGTCGGGCCTGACGGCAGGCCGGCGTTTGCGCGGCAGAGGTACGGTGGCCGCGCAGGGCCAAAGTCCGCCCGCAGCGGAACCACGTCTCGAGCACCTGCGACTCGGGTACCGCCTCCATAGCTCGCAGGCCTCCACGATCCGCAGCATGCGGACAGCCGCGATGGACGTATAGACTAGCTCGCGGGAGCTTCCGTCGGACCTGGATCCTAGTCGAAGGCGAACGCGGGAACGCGATCCTGTCGTCGAAGGCTGATGCGGACGTTTCCGCCCGTTCTCGAGGCGCCCGAAGAGGATCTCGTCCGGTCAGCGGGTTGCGGACTTCCTGCTGGATCACCCGCGCGCCAGCGGGACGCGCGCCGTAGATCGGATCGAATCCCTTCCGCGCGAGCCAGACCGCGCGCCTCCGGCTCCAGCGTGAAGGCCACCTTGCGCTCGGCGAGCTGCGCCTCGAGCTGCAGGATGAACTTCTCGACGATGGTCTCCATCACGTCCTGCGTGAGCGGCCTGAACGTGACGATCGCGTCGAGCCGGTTGCGGAACTCGGGGCTGAAGACGCGCTCGACGGCCGACTTCGATCGGCGCCTGCGACGCCTTCCGGCGCGAGTCCTCGCTGCCGGTCCTCGGCGCCGCATCCGGTGAAGCCGATCGTCGCCGCGCTCATCTCGCGCGAGCCGGCGTTCGACGTCATGATCAGCACGACGTTGCGGAAGTCGGCCTTGCGGCCGGTGTTGTCCGTCAGCGTCGCGTGATCCATCACCTGCAGCAGGACGTTGCATGACGTCCGGGTGCGCCTTCTCGATCTCGTCGAGCAGCACGACGCTGTAGGGATGCTGGCGGACGGCGTCGACGAGCAGGCCGCCCTGCTCGAAGCCGACGTATCCCGGCGGCGCGCCGATCAGCCGCGCCACCGCGTGCTTCTCCATGTACTCGCTCATGTCGAAGCGGGTGAACTCGTTGCCGAGGTGAATGGCGAGCTGCTTGGCGAGCTCCGGTCTTGCCCACGCCGGTCGGGCCCGGTGAACAGGGAAGCGAGCCGGCAGGCCGATCCGGCATGCCCGAGCCCGGCGCGCGAGCGCTTGATCGCCGCGCGCGACCAGCGCCACCGCCTCCTCCTGTCCGAAGACGACGCGCTCGCAGCGACTCCTCGAGCGTGCGCAGCCGTTCCCTGTCGGACGAGGAGGCCTGTCGCGCCGGGATGTTCGCCATCCGCGCCACGACGTGCTCGATCTCGCGCGCACGTCTACCGCCGAGCGTCGGCGCGTCTCGGACGTTCGACGGCTCGTCTGCCGAGTGTCGGCGTTCAGCGGCGAACGGAGCGGCAGCGGCCGCATCCGCACCATGGCCCCGGCTTCGTCCAGCAGGTCGATCGCGCTGAATCCGGCAGCCGGTAATCGCGCAGGTGGCGTGCCGCCAGCTTCGCGGCCGCCTCGAGCGCCGCCGGCGAGTAGCGTCACGCCGTGGTGCTCTTCGTAGCGCTTCTGCAGCCCCTGCAGGATCCGCACCGTCTCCTCGATCGTGGGCTCCTGCAGCGGCGACCTTCTGGAAGCGCCGCGCCAGCGCGCGGTCCTTCTCGATCTGCTTGAACTCGTCGAACGTCGTCGAGCCCATCACGCGCAGGCCGCCCGACGTCAGCACCGGCTTCAGCAGCGTCGCCAGGTCCATCGTCCCGCCGGTCGTCGCGCCGGCGCCGACGATGCTGTGCAGCTCGTCGATGAAGAGGATCGGGTTCTGCCGCTTGCCGAGCGCCGCGAGGACGGCCTTGAAGCGCTCCTCGAAGTCGCCGCGGAAGCGCGTGCCCGCGAGCAGCGCCGCCGTGTCGAGCGAGAAGACTTCGGCGCCCGTGCAGCGCCTCGGGCACGTCGGGCTGCAGCAGCCGCTGCGGCGAGCCCTTCGGCCATCGCGGTCTTCCCGACGCCCGCATCCCCGACGAACACGGGGCCGTTCTTGCGCCGGCGGCAGAGGATCTCCATCGTGCGCTGCAGTTCGCTTCTGCCGCGCCGATCAGCGGGTCCAGCAGGCCGCCCGCCGCGCGCTCCGAGAGGTTCACCGCGTAGGCTGCCAGCGGATCGCGCGCCGACGGCGGCGGACATCGTCGCCAGCCGGCGTCGTCGCACCTGCTCGTCCGGCGTCGCCGCTGCCGGCGAGGAGGCTCGGCCGGTACCTTCCGGATGCCGTGCGAGATGTAGTTCAGGATGTCGAGCCGCGTGCACGCCCTGGCCGAGCAGCACCTGCGCCGCGAACGACTTGGTCTCCTGCAGCGCCGCCGCCAGCACGTCGCCGGCGCGCACCTCGGATCGCGCCGGCGCTCTGGACGTGCAGCACGGCCGTCTGCAGCGCACGGCGGAAGGCGAGCGTCTGCGACGGGTCCTTCTCGCGCCCGCGCGGGAACTGCTCGACCTGCTCCGTTCAGGTACTGGTCGAGCGCCTCACGCAGCTGCGGCAGATCGGCGCCGCACGCGGCGAGGATCGACTCGCCGTCCGGGTCGTGCGCCAGCGCGTAGAGCAGGTGCTCGAGCGTCAGGTGCGCATGACGCCGGGAAGTCGCCTCGCGGTGCGGCGATCGTCAGCACGATCTCGAGCGCCTGGCTGAACATCCGACCTCAGACCTTCTCCATGGCTGCCTGCAGCGGATAGCCGGCGTCCTGCGCGAGATCGACGACCGTGGCCACCTTGGTCTCCGCCACTTCGTGCGTGTAGACGCCCGCCACGCCGCTGCCCTGCGTGTGGACCTGCATCATGATCCGGTACGCCTCCGCCGGCTGACGGTGGAAGATCGATTCCAGAACCTGGACGACGAAGTCCATCGGCGTGTAGTCGTCGTTCAGCAGCAGGACACGAAACTTGCCCAGGGTCGACTCGATGACGGTCTTCGTCTTCTCGAGGACGTCGCCAGTCGTGCGCGGATCCTGATCGCCCACGTTGCAACTATATCGTGACGGCCACTCAGCCGCACGTGGACCGCGTTGCCCGCGCGTTCTCTGCCTTTCAACACAGATTACGCAGATCACGCAGATTCCTCACGACTGCATCGACGCCGTCGCATGCGGCTCGACCGGCCTGCGCGCGATGCCGCAGCGTGACTCGGCAAACGCGGGATATCGCACGCGCTGCAGCACGATCCTGCGGATCTTCAGCCGTCGATCCAGCGATCGCGCGGTGCGAGTCGAGCTGAGCATCTGCGGCGTCAGCCGGCCGTGTTCGTGTTCTGGCGGCTCGGGTGATACGCAGCGATCATCGATGGGCCGCGCCAGAATCAGATACGAGCCTGTCCATGAACGAAGACGCTGGCCGCGGCTTCGGCAGTCGGAGGCCGCGCGCGTCGAGGATCTGCCAGCAGATGTCATAGGCGATGCGGCCGAGGCAGACGACGACCGACACCCGCGCAGCGCGCCCACTCGGCTGTCGAGGTGGCGGACGGCAGCGCGCGAGTTCCCCGGGCGTGGGCTTGTTGTCCGGCGGCGCGCATCGCGCCGGCCGCGGCAATGTAAGCGTCCTTCAACCGCAGCCCGTCGCCGTATGCCGCGCGACGTCGGCTGGATGCGCGAAGCCGTTGGCGTGCATCGCCGCCATCAGGAAATCGCCCGGAGCCGCCGACGCCGTCGCCCGTGAAGTTGCGGCCGGTCCGATTGCGCGCCGTGCGCGGCCGGCGCCAGCCCGACGACGAGCACGCGCGCGTTCGGGTCGCCGAACCCTGGCACCGGGCGCGTCCAGTAGGTCTCGTTGCGGAACGCCGCGCGCTTTACCCGGCCGATCTCGGCGCAGTAGCTCCGCAGGCGCGGGCACCGTGTCGCAGCTGACGATGGCCTGGTGGACGGGAAGCAGGGCCGGCGACGGCGCCGGCTGCGGCAGCTCGCGAGCGTCAGCCGCGCGCCGCGGCGAGCGCGTCGGCCTGCTCGTGGGCATGATAGGAGCTGCGCACCAGCGGCCCCGACTCGACGTGGCCGAAGCCGAGGTCGAGCGCGATGCGCTTCAAGCTCGGCGAACTCGTCGGGATGGTAGTAGCGCACCATCTTCAGGTGCGACTCTGTGGGGCGCAGATACTGGCCGATGGTGAGAATCTCGACGCCCACCTTGCGCAGGTCGTCGAGCGTCTCCACGATCTCGTCCCACTCCTCGCCGAGGCCGAGGATGAGGCCCGGTCTTCGTCGGGATCTCCGGCGCGATCGTCCGCGCGCGGTCGAGCAACTCCAGCGTCCGCGGGTAGCGGCCGCCCGGGCGCGCCAGGCGATACAGGCGCGGCACGGTCTCGGTGTTGTGATTCAGGACGTCCGGGCCCGCGTCGAGCACCGTTCGCAACGACGACTCGATGCCCTGGAAATCGGGGATGAGCACTTCGACGCGGCAGTCCGGCGCGCGCGACTCGGACCCGACGGATCGTCTCGGCGAAGATCACGCGCGCCGCCGTCGGCAGGTCGTCGCGATCGACCGACGTGATGACGACGTAGCGCAGGCCGAGCGTGCGGACCGCCTCGGCCAGCCGCGCCGGCTCGGCGGCATCGACTGCCGAGGGCATGCCGTGCGGCACCGCGCAGTAGCCGCACGCGCGCGTGCAGACGTCGCCGAGGATCATGAACGTCGCCGTGCCGTGGTGCCAGCACTCGCCGATGTTCGGGCAGCGCGCTTCCTCGCAGACGGTGTTGAGGCGCGACTGTCTTTCATCAGCGACTTGAGGCGCAGGTAGTTCGGCGATCCAGGCGCGCGCACCTTCAGCCACGCGGGCTTGGGCTCCCGCGCCGGTCCCGGGTTGATGTCGCGGGGCCGGATGATGCGAAGCGGTGAGGCGGTGGGCGTCGTCGACACGGCCGAACCTGTCGATCATAACATGCAGGTTCCCGTGCCTGGTGCTGCGTTCCGAGTGCTACGTGCGGTGCCAGGTGCCATGTGCCAGGTGCGTGACGACACGGCGGACCAGCGCATGACCGGATAGGCCATCGCACCAAGCACTAGCACTCAGCACCGAGCACCGCACCTGGCACCCAGCACACGCGCACCCAGCACGGATACGGATCGGATCTGGCGTCAGAGCTTCACGGGCGTCCATACTCCCGTGAGGAGTGCCACCATGATGTCGTCGCGGCTCGCAATTACATGGCTTGGCCACGGCACCTTCCACTTCCGCTCGCCCGGTGGACGTCGCCTGCTGATCGATCCGTGGCTCGAAGGCAACCCGAAGTGTCCCGACGGCCTGGAAGAAGCCCTCGCCGCTCGACGCGATCCTGATCACGCACGGTCATTCGGATCACGCCGCCGACGCGGCTCGTCTCGCAAAGGCCACCAGCGCCGCTGTCGTGGCGTCGCACGGGATCTGCACGTGGCTGGGCTGGAAAGGCGTCGGCAACCTGCAAGCCGATGAACAAGGGCGGCGAGCAGATGGTGGCCGGCGTGCGCGTCGCGATGGTCGATGCGCGGCACAGCAGCAGCATCGAGGAAGACGGGACGATGGTGCCCGCTTGGCGAGGCGGCCGGCTTCGTGATCACGTTCGAAGACGATCTCGTGCTCTATTTCGCCGGTGACACGTCGCTCTTCGGCGACATGCGCCTCATCGCGGATCTCTATCGTCCGCTCATCGCGTGCCTTCCAATCGGCGACCTGTACACGATGGGGCCGGAGCATGCCGCGAAGGCGGTCGAGTGGCTCCGGGTCCGGCAGGTGATTCCCGATGCACTACGGCACGTTCCCGACAGCTGACCGGGACGCTCGATGCAGTTCCGCGCCGCCGTCGCGCCGCTCGGCGTCGAGGTCCTCGCGCTGGAGCCTGGGAAGACGACCGAGATAGACTTACGAATTGCGTAAATTGCTTACGCTGGGCGGCGGTCGCTCGTGCCTGAGGGCTGAGTGCTTCGTGCGGTGCTGAGTGCCCGTGCTCCGTGCAACCAGGCTGCGCCGAGCGCGAGCACTGGACCAAGCTCTGAGTCACAGGCACTGCGCCCGGCACCAAGCACGAGCACCGCGCCAGGCACCGAGCACCCAGCACCAAGCACGGGTGCCCCGTCTCCTAGTCGATGCGGTAGCTTGGACGAGGTAATAGCTCAGAGCCCGCTGGCTGATGCCCAGCAGGTCGGCTGCGTCTCTTCTTCACGCCGCGCGACTGCTCGAGCGCCCGGCGCACGCTCTCGCGCTCCGCCCACTCGATGTTCTGGTGCAGCCGCAGCGACGGCAGGGCGGGGGCCTGCGTCACCGGCGGCGCCAGCACGGAGATGTCCTTCTCGCCCATCACGCGCCCGCTCGACAGCACCACCGCGCGCTCGATGGTGTTCTCCAGCTCGCGCACGTTGCCCGGCCAGTCGTAGCGCTGCAGCGCCGGCACCACGCTGTCTTCCACCTTGTCGATCGGCTTTCCCGTGCGCTGCGCGTGCTTGCCGGACGAAGTGCTCGACCAGCACCGGGATGTCCTCGCGGCGCTCGCGCAACGGCGGAATCTGGATCGGGATGACGTTGAGCCGGTAGAACAGGTCGTCCTGGAACTTGCCCTCGGAGACGAGCTGCCGGAGATCGCGGTTGGTGGCCGCGATCACGCGCACGTCCACGTGCTCGGTCCGTTCGGCGCCGAGCGGCTCGAACTCGCGCTCCTGCAGCACGCGCAGGAGCTTTCCTGCAGGGGCCCGGGAGCGTCCCGATCTCGTCCAGGAAGATGCTGCCGCCGTTGGCCGGGGCGAAGCGGCCCTTCTTGTTCGACGTGGCCCCGGTGAAGGCGCCGCGCACGTGGCCGAACAGCTCGGATTCCAGCAGTGTTTCCGGGATGGCCGCGCAGTTCACCTTGATGAGCGGCATGCGCCGCTCGGCGCTGCGATCGTGGATCGCCCGCGCCACGAGCTCCTTGCCGGTTCCCGTCTCGCCCGTGATGAGCACGGTGCTCTTGGTCTCGGCCACGCGCTCGGCCCGGTGAATCACCTCCTGCATCGTCCGGCTGCGGCCGACGATGCCGTAGTGGCTTGTATCTCCTCGTCACGCTCGCTGAGCAGGTAGCGGTGCTCGGTGCGCAGGCGCTGGTGATCGATGGCCCGGCTGATGGTGACGAGCAGGTGATCGACTTCGAAGGGCTTCTGCAGGAAGTCGAGCGCTCCGAGCTTCATCGCCGCGATGGCATCCGCGACGGTCGCGTGCGCCGTCATCATGATGATCTGCGGCCGGTCGCCCTCGGGCACCGACGTGACGACGTCGCGGATCAGCTCGAGCCCGGTCATGGTGGGCATCAAGTTGTCGACGATCAGGACGTCGAAGGCTTCATCGGTGATGAGCCGCCGGGCCTCGCGCGCGTTCGATCGCTCGACGACCCGGTGGCCCTCGGCGCGCAGCGCGCGGCCGAGCGTTTTCAGAATCTTCTCCTCGTCGTCGACGAGGAGGATGGAACCCGTTGCGGTCATGTGGCGGCGGCTCCGGGTGGGCGTGCGGGCAGATCGATATCGATCGTGGTGCCGCCCTCGGCCGTCCTTATGGCCAGGGTCCCGCCCAGTCCCTCGACGATGCTCCTTGCAATTGGCAGGCCGAGTCCCGTCCCGGAGCGCCGGGTGGTGAAATAGGGCTCGAAGATCTGGGTGAGGTCCTTCGTCCGGATGCCGGTGCCCCGGTCGCGTACCTGCACCAGGACGCGGTCGGACCCGTTCCGCTCGAGCCGCAGCTCCACATCGGCGCCAGTGGACGACGTGCGGCTCGGGTCGCCGGCGGTCTCGCGCGCCAGCACCGCCTGCCGCGCGTTCGCCGAGCAGGTTGACCAGCGCGGTCCTGAGGCGTTCGGCATCGGTCACGACGAGCACCGGGCTCCGACGGCAGCGCCGTGACCACGGCAGGCCCGCCGCTTCCGGCCGACGCGGCATCCGCGGCATCGCGGCAGACGAGCACGAGGTCCGCGGGCTCGAGCGAGAACACCGGCGGCCGCGCGAAATCGAGCACGTCGTTGACGATGCGATTCAGGCGATCGACCTCTTCGTCGATGTCGCCGACGGCCTCGCTGATCTCCGGCGGCGAGGCGTCCGGGCGCAGCGAGCGCAGCGACGCCTTCATGATCATCAGCGGGTTGCGCACTTCGTGCGCGATCACCGTGGACAGCCGGCCGAGCGAGGCAGCTGTTCCTTCTGCGCGGCCTCGCGCTGGAAGCGCGCGATGGAGTCGGTGAGGCCGTTGTAGGTCGTCGCCAGCAGGCGCGCGTCTTCGTCCTGCCAGATGGCCGGCCCGCGCAGCGTGATCTTGCGTGTCAGGTCGCCGGTGACCGCCACCTCGCGCATCATGTTCGTGATCGCGCCGAGCGGGCGAGTCACCGTCCGCGCCACCGCGTAGCTCAGGACCGTGGCCAGCAGGACGGCCGCAATGGCGGCGATGAGGAGCGCGGTCTCGACGGTGCGAGGAAAGCGGAGCCGCTCGGTGCGCGACTGCAGGACGAAGGTGGCCGCGACCGCGACCGCTGGCCGCCGGCATGCCCGCTTCCGACGGCAGCGGCGGCAGCGCGAGGCCACGTAGTCCGCGTCGGCGACGCGGATGCTCGTGGCCGGCGTCTTGTCGGCCAGAGGCAGCAGCGATGCCCAGCTCGTGCGCGGCAGCGTCGCCGCGCGCACCTGGTTGTTCAGCGCGAACGCCACTTCGCTCTGCGTCGCGTGCTTGAGCTGATCGGCGAGGCGCTCGTCGAGCAGCACGCCGATGCTGAGCGTGCCGAGCACGTCCGGGACGTCGAGGCCGATGGAGATGGGAATCGTGACCACCTGCAGGATGCCCGCGCGGGTGCGGCCGGAACTCGAGCACCTCGTGGCCCGCCAGCGCGCGGCCCGACCGACTCGGGCGCCGGATCGCCGCCCCGGATCGCCGCCGCGCGCCAGCACGATGCCGCTGCGCCCGGTGACGAGCAGCAGAGTCCGCGCCGACCTGCTGGCGGTAGTCGGCGGCGATCGGCGTGATCGTCGGCTGGTCCTGCGTCGTCAACGGCCGCCTTCAGCTTCGGCAGGTCGGCGAGCAGCCGCGCGAAGACGACATAGCGGGCCACCAGGGCCCGCTGCTGCTGTGCCACCTGCGTCGCGGCATCCGCGAGGCCACGCGCCAGTTCCGTTTCAGCCTCGTGCGTGGCGCGCGCGCCGACGACGTAGACGGCGACGCCGGTCGTGGCGACCGCCAGCAGCGCGCAGGCCAGGAAGATGCGGTTCGTGAGAGACGAGAACAGGGTCATCGCAGGGGAAAATCCGCCTCGACGACGCGGCTGTCCGGCGTCACGGTGATCGACCTGCTGTCGCGGACGGTGCCTTCCACCCACGCGACCAGCGTGTAGGTGCCGGGCGGCACGCCGTCGATCTGGTAGCGGCCATCCGGGTCCGTCACGCCGAAGAAGCGGTGCGTGAACACCAGGATGAAGGCGTTCATGTGCGAGTGGATTTCGCAGAACACGCGCACCACGCCCGGCCGATCGAACCGCACGGACTTCGATCGGCCCGCGGCATAGCACGTCCCAGATCGAACCGCTTCGTCTTCGAGAGCGAGAAGACGTTGTGGTACGGTGCGGTCGTCGTTGGGAAAGATCCACCGTCGTGCCGACGGTGACCGCCAGCAGGTGCGGCACGAACGTCTCGTTGCGCTGGTCCATCTGCGCGTGGACGTCTTCCGCCTCGAACGCACCCTTCGGCGCGGTCTCGAAGTAGACGACCGCCCGCCGCCATTCCGCCGCGTCGCGGGGCGGCCCTTCGCCGAGCTCGCCCGATGCGGGCCTGCGCTCGACCATGACCGGCACTCGCGGCAGCTCGACGCGCCCGCGGACGCTGGCACCGCGCGGCTGCCCGGCGGACACGGCCGTCATGGCGAGGCACCCGGCGAAAACGCCCGCGGCCGCCCGCATCAGAACCACAGCGTCACCTGCGCGGCGGGGGCGTCTTGCTCCGTATGGGCCCACAGGTCCGCGAGTTGTATTGAATCGAGCCCCGAAGGATGACGTGCCTGGTCGCGGCCCACGAGACGCCGCCCTCACGACGCGGCTCACCGGGGCATCCCATGGCAACGTCAGGTACGTGCCCGTCTGGTTGTTGAAGCCGAGGTGATCGCCGCGAAGGGCCGCCGTCACGCCCGGTGCGATCTTGTAGTGTCCCTCGACGGAGATCCCCGTGGCCCAGAGCGGATTGTCGATGGACGGAGGGCCGAGCACCGGCAGCGTCCATCGCGCGGCCACCAGCTCGGCGCGGACCAGCATGTGTCCCAACGAGTACTCCGCGTCTGCGCCGATCGTGCGCTGCGGGTATCGTCCACCGCTCTGCGACGCGGGCAGTCCGTCGCGGCACGGTATCTGCCACGAACTGCCCGTCGGCGTACGACGCACCGATCACCCACGCAGGTGCTGGGTGGAGCGCCACGCGCGTCGACACCTGCGGGCCGCCATTCGACGAGCGCAGCCCAGGCGCCGACAGCGTGCCATTCGTCAGCGCAACCGCCACCGAGACGAGGCTTGCGTCATCGCCGATGCGCGCCTCGACGCCCGTGTCATGCCGGAACGCGGTCGCCAGCGGCACGCCTCGCGCGTACGCCGTCGTCGCCGACCGAGTAGCCGGGTTGCCAGCCGTAGCTGCGCGCGTAGATCAGCTCGTCGGCGTTGGCCGGCACCGCGTCGGCGCGAAGCACCGTCAGGTACTGCCAGGCGAGCGGCGTGCCGATGAGGACGTTGTCGCTCGCGTAGATGTGGCGGCCGGCGACGCCGAAGACCGGTGGAATCCGGCCCGCCTGGATGTCGAACGGGCGGTCGCGCCACGGCCTCACGCGCACGTAAAGGGCGACCGGGATGGCGCTCCAGTCGCCGCCGCTCGTGTCGCCTTCCGCGCGCAGATCGACGACGAAGGTCAGCCGGTCGATGGGCCGGATGGCGGCAGCAATGCCAAGCCGCACGAGCTGCAACGAGCTGCGCTCGTAGTCGGTGTAAGGTGAAGTGGCCGTTGTCTTCGGGCGCCACCGTGGCGCGTCGCTTCGCCGCCGAGCGTTACCCGGCCATCAAACAACGTCGCGGTCTGCTCGGGCCAGCCCTGCGCCTCGAGCCGGGCGCACAGGCCGAAGCACGAGGACAATCGACAGGGCGAGCCGTGGCCTCGCGCTCATGGCTGCTCGCGCCTGGCACCGGCTGCCCTATCCTCACCTGGATCACCATCGTCCCGTGGACGATGCGGGAGAAGCGTGCCGTCGGGATACGGAGAGATCAGCGTGTAGGCCGTGCGATAGCCGCCAACGGCCAGCGAGCCACGGACGACCGAGAGGCGCTGCCCGCCAAACAGTTCGGCCAGCTGGAAGCGATCGTAGAGGCCAGCCTGTCCGAAAGCCTCGCGCGCCTCGGGGTGTGTGACCTGCCAGGCTCCTGGGGCCGGCGCCCCGTCAAGACTTCTCAGCTCCGCAGCCAGCTGTGTGATCGAGGTCTCGACGGTCGAGACGACGTAGAGCGCCGGCGGGAGCGGCAACAGGCGTGAACTGGCGTTCGAGCGCGCGATCGCGCGCTCCCAAGTCGGGCGTTGCCCCTGCGAGCAGGCCTGCTGCGCCGAGGGTCACCGCCAGAGCCGCGACTGCCGCACGCCCACGCACGAAGGCATTGTGCGGAAGTCCGACCATTTCAGTGCCTTGACAGCCGCTCCATGAGCGCCATGCGCTCGATATTGAAATATCGTTCCGACATACGGAATGGCCGTTACTTCCATCGAAAAGGCTCTGGAAATCTGCGAGACCCTGAGCCGGGCCCCGCGCGGAATGAGCGTGGCCGAGCTGTCCCGGGCACTCCATCAGCCGCCGCCGTCGATCCACCGGTTGCTGAGCGTGCTGAAGCGCCGGGGATATGTCCGGCAGGATGAGGACACGCAGCGCTACGGGCTCACGCTCAAGATGCTCGACCTGAGTTTCCGGTTCCTGGGCCGCTCCGAGATCCGGCTGCACGGAGTGCCCCGTCCTCCGCGACTACGTGCTGCGGTCGGGGCTTCGCGCGTTCCTGGCGATCCCCGACGCCGACGAAGTGACCTACGTGTGGGCGACGGGCCCCGACGAAGTGGCGATGCGGACCGTCTACGGGCGCGAGATGCCGGCGCACTGTGCCGTCTACTTCTCGACGACGCAGGCGACGCGCCGGCTGAATTGCCTGCGGCTCGAGTCGGCGGCGGATCTGCCGCGGGGCGGATCGATGATTGCGCGGCTGGGGCCGCCGGCCGTGGACGGCGCGGCGCCGCCGCCTCGGCTGCACGTGCGCGCCGGTGATGGACTACAGCGGGAGAGAAGTGGCCCGCCTCGGCGCCTTCGCGCACGAGGCCGACGAGCGCCCGCTCGTCACGGAAGTGAACCGCGCCTGCTGGGAGCTGGCGCGGCAGGTGTCACGGCGGCTGGGGTAGCTCTGCCGCCGGGTTCGATTGACATTCCCGCGTAGCTGCTGCGCGGCGGAGGAGGAGCGACTGCGATGGCGTATGTGATTGCGGAACCCTGCATCGGCACGAAGGACGCGGCGTGCGTGGACGTGTGCCCGGTGGACTGCATCCACCCGCGCAAGGACGAAGCCACGTTCGAAGCTGCCGAGATGCTCTACATCCATCCCGACGAGTGCATCGACTGCGGCGCGTGCGTGCCGGCGTGCCCGGTCGAGGCGATCTTCGCCTTGGACGAAACGCCCGACAAGTGGAAGCACTTCGCGCAGAAGAACTCGGGTACTTACCAGAAGTAAGAACAGCTGATAGCTGGCAGCTGGGCTCAGCTACACGATTCCCGGCCGGCCGGCTCGCGCGTGCGAGCCGGCCGGCCGAGCTTCCGCCTAGAACCGCATCTTCAACCCGAGCTGCACCTGACGCTCGATGGTGCCGCACGAGCGAGCACGATGCGCTCGACAGCATCTGCGTGATCGTGCCGTAACGCGCCGTGCCGAGCTGGTTACCGGTGCTGCCGACGCCCGGATTGGCAAACTGCGGATGGTTCAGCAGATTGAACGCCTCGACGCGGAATCTCCGGTGTCTGACGTGGCCGAACTTCGTGCGTCTTGATCAGTGACGCGTCGATGTTGACCTGGCCAGGTCCCCGCAGGATGTTGCGGCCCGGCATCACCGAATGTTCCGGTGGTGTCGGTCGGCGCAGACGAAGCAGGACGTGTCGAACCACTTGTCGATCGTTCGGATCCGCCGCTCAGTGCAGCCATCGCACGATCCGGTTCGGCCGGTTCTGTGTCCCAGTGGACTGGACGTTCTGCGCCTGCACGACCGTGAACGGCAGCCCGCGTGCGGAGGAAGAGAATCCCGTTGACCTGCCAGCCGCCATAGAACTTCTCGCGCGCCCACGGCAGCTCGTAGATCCAGCTCGAAGCGAACGTGTGCCTCACATCGTAGTCAGACGACGCGTGGCTGTAGCCGATGTCGTAGGTGTTCGCGATGCCGGCCTCGTTGTCGGACGCGAAGTCCACGGAATGGCCGATGGTGTAGGAGTTCAGGAACGAGAAGTTGTTCGCGAACCGCCGCTGGAACTTGAGCAGGAACGCGTTGTAATCGAGCGTCCCGATGCTCTTGCGACTGGCTGATGCTGCGCACGAGCGGCGCGAGCGTGATGTACGGCCTGTTGACGTTCGCGTCGCTGACGCCTACGACCGGCGGCGCCTGGTTGATGTCCACCTTCAAGACCATCTGACGGCCACGTGAGCCGACGTAGGCGACCTCCACCAGGTAGTTCGTGCCAAGTCCCCGCTGGACGTTCAGGTTGTAGTTGTAGCGTGCGCGTCGCGGAAATTGACGTCGAAGGCGGAACGCGTGGTGCCAGCCGGCGGCCAGTTTGGTGGGATCGACTGCGTCGGGATCCGGGCAGTCCAGTCGCCAACGGCAGATTGCTGCCGTCACGCGACTCGGCGTGGGGGTGAGCTGCGGTCGACTGCAGGAACGGCTGGTTCTGCGCCTTCGACGACGAGGTGCCGCCCGGAGCTGAAGTTCCAGAACACGCCGCAGCCGCCGCGGATGAGCGTCTTGCCGTCGCCGGCGAGGTCGTAGGCGAAGCCGAGCCGCGGGCCGAAGTCGCCCTTCGGAATAGCGTCTGCAGGTAGCGGCCGACGTCGACGCCGCCGATGCGTCGGCGTCGTCGGACGCGACCACGAACTGGCCCGTCGTCTCGTCGAAGTTCGACTGGCGGTCGTCGTCCTCTCGATCCAGGGCGGATACGTGTCCCACCGCAGGCCGAGGTTCAGCGTCAGCCTGCTCGTTGACGCGCCAGTCGTCCTGCGACGTAGAGCGGCATACTCCGGCCGGCGTCTCCATGTAGGGTGGACTTCGCCGGCTCGTCAGACGGAGAGGTGCGCGGTTCTTCGCGCTGGCGAGGCCGAGCAGGAAGCTCGCGACGTCGAAGCCGGTGTTGCTGTCGACCTTGCAGCCGGCAGTGCTGACCGGCGCAGTTCGACGGTCATGTTGTTGTTGAACTCGAAGTTGCCGACGATGGTGTCGGCGTTGAGGATCTCGCGCGACCGAAGCGTGATGCTGCCGCCGGCCTTGAGCGTGTGCTTGCCCTTGATCCACGTGACGTTGTCGAAGAGCTGGAAGTCGTTCTGGTTCGTGATGAGCGGCTGGTTGCCGTTCGGCGCCCAGGTTCCGGATGTTCTGGAAGATCAGCTGGGTCATCGCCGGACGTCGACGTCGCTGAGGTTGATGTCCGGGAATGCCCACCGCCTTGCGCCGGGTTGGTGCCGGTAGTCGATCGGCGTCATGAAGAACTTGATCTGCGACCAGCCGAACCGGAACTCGTTCAGCCAGTTGCTGCTGAGCGTGTGCGTGTCGTTGAAGGCCAGGCCCTGCGCCTTGATGTTGCCGTCGCCGGCGCCGAAGGTCGACGCCGGCGTCGCCGTGCGGCAGCGTCGCCGGCTGCAGCCGGTGCGTCTTCTCGTAGCTGTAGCGCGCGAAGAACCGGTTGTTCGGCGTCAGGTTGTGGTCGACCTTGACGTCGAACTGGTTGTCCTGCCGCTCCTTGATCGGGTTGATCAGGTAGTTGTTGATGGTCTGCCCGGTCGCTGCGTTGCGCGTGCCGGCGGTGTTGGGCGCCGGATAGAGCTGATCGAGGATGCTCGCGCGCCACGTGGATCGATGCGGTTCGCTCGGAATGACGTTGCCGGGAACGGCTGCCCGGTCAGCGGGTCGTAGATGACGCGCGTCAGCTCCGAGAAGTCGCCCGCCCGCATCTTCGCCGACGGGCACCGTGGACAGGAACGTCTGGCCCTGCGTTGCTCGCGGTGGCCCTGGTAGTCGCCGAAGAAGAACGTCTTGTCCTTGAAGATGGGGCCGCCGAGCGGTGCCGCCGAACTGGTTCTGGCTTGAAGTCCGGCTTCGGCGCGACCGGCTGCGGTTGTTGAAGAAGTTGTTGGCGTCGAACGCGTCGTTGCGGAGGAACTCGAAGCCGCTGCCGTGGTACTGGTTGCGTGCCCGACTTGATCTGCAGGTTGACGACGCCGCCCGAGCGACCGGCCGAACTCGGCCGAGTAGGTGCTGGTCTGCAGCTTGAACTCGTCGAGCGCGTCGACGCTCGGGAAGATCACGACCGTCTGCGAGCCACGTCTCGTTGTTGTCGACGCCGTCGAGCATGTAGTTGTTGTCGCGCGGCGCGCTGGCCGTTGGCCGAGAACGACGCCGAGGCGCGCCAGGCGAGGCTGCCGGCGCCGTCGATGTTGGCGCCAGGGATGCCGCGCAGGACGCCGGGGACGGTCGCGCGTCAGGCTGACGAAGTTGCGGCCGTTGAGCGGCAGCGCCTGGATCTGCTCGTCGTTGACGGTCGTGCCCAGCTCCGAGCGAGGAGGTCTGGACGAGCGGTGTCGTGCGCCTCGATCGTCGACCGACTCGGTCATCTGCGCCGACTTCGAGCTCGACGTCGATGCGTAGCGCGCTGGTCGACGCCGACCTGAACGGTGGACAACGCCGTGGCCCAGCGCCAGACGGTGAGCTCCGCCAGGATCGTGCCGTGCCAGTCGGCAACTGCTGGGGCGACGTATTCACCCAACGCGTCGGTGACGACCGATCGCGGGCTGCATGCTGCGTGCCCTCGTCTGTCAGAACGACCTTGGCGCTCGCGACTGGCGCGCCGGCCGGTCGGGTCCGTCAGCTGGTCCCGGAGAATGGTGCCGCACGCGACCGTCTGAGCGGCAGGGAGGGGGCCGCGGCAGGGAAGACCGGCGAGCAGGGCGACGCTCAGCATGGCGAGGACCGACATCTCCGGAGCCCCGATGTTCCCGCGCGCGACTGTTCATGATCGTTGTCGTCCCTCCGTGCCGATGGAAGTGGTCAGTGTGACGGTTCAGACGCTCTGCCGACATTACCAGTTGGCCTGGTGTCGTGTAGCGATCGTTCAGCCCGTTGTGCCGTGTATGCGTAACATGGCCGCACCTCATATTTGGCTGTGTCCACTTCAGCGACGCCTCTTGTCAAAGTGGGCAACCAGCTGGCCGCCGATTAACGTCGCGGGGACGAAGCGCCGTCCGCGGATGATCCTGAACGATGCCCTCGATACCGCCCGCCCCGTCTTCCGCACCAAGCAGGAACTGGTGTACGCGTCGCTTCGCGACGCCATCCTGACGTGCGCAATCCCGCCCGACGAGCGGCTGGTCATCGAGGACGTCGCCCGGCGCCTCAACGTGAGCGCGATTCCCGTCCGCGAAGCCCTGCAGTTGCTGCGGTCGGAAGGCCTGGTCACGCTGATTCCCCACATGGGCGCCACCGTGACGCCGCTCTCGCGGGATTCGGTCCGTCGACGTCTTCCTCGGCACTCGAAGGGCCTGCAGATTGGTGGCCGAGCCGGCTGGCGGCCGAGCGCGCCGACAAGACGACGCGCTCTCCACCTTCGAGGGGGTAAGTCGGGGCGATGGACACGGCCGTGGCCGACACGCGGCACGACGCGTGGGCCGACCTGAACACCCGGTTCCACGGGGCGCTCAGCGCGGTCTCGGGCTTGAAGCTCCTGCAGCAGAGCACCGTGCAGGCCCTCGATCGGTGGGACCAGATTCGCCGCTACTTCTTACAAGGGCGTGCTCGTGCCCCGAGTCGCCCAGGCGCAGCGGGAGCACCACGAGCTACTGGATGGACTGCTGGCGCACGACCCCGAGCACGTCGCCACGGCGATGCGGCGCCACTACCACAGGGTGCGCTCATGGCGGATGCTGCGTGGCCTTCGACGGAAGGGCGGGAACAACGGGCGAGCAGGGCTGGCGGGGGCGAGCGGGGCTAGCGGAGTTCTTGCTTGCTCGCCCGCAGGCCTTGCTCGCCCTGCTCGCCCAGATTAAGTCGTATCCGATCCAGACCTTGAACTGGGGGCGGCGGAACTCGTGGCTGCCGCCTGCGGCAGCAAACACGTAGTCCTCCCAGTCGCGGTTCCACAGCGTCCGCCACGCCCAGTCGAAGATGAATCGGGAAGCCGAGCGCGAAGGTCTCCAGGCCGAAGCCGTATGAGGGCGCGGCCATCCACGAGCGCATGCTCCGGTCACGTCGATCGGGTTCCCGAGACCATCGGCACCAGGTTGCCGGATGCATCGGGCTGATACCCGACGACCGGGATCACCGTTTCCGACTTGTTGCTCGCGAACTGGGAAGTGTGAACCGTTGAAGTAGAGGCGCCGCTCGTGCCGGCGAAGAACACGCCGCGGATGCCACCCACCCACGCCAATCGGCGTCAGCATCGCCATCGACCAGCGGGAAGCGCAACTCGGCGTTTGCATAGAACGTGTTGTTGCCCGCGAACTGGAGATATTCTACCCGCGCAGGTCGGCGTTGCCAGCAATACGTAACTGAACGAAGTAC
>ERZ1370068.2940-contig-2067_pt1 | contig 40364 bp, 74 predicted proteins | sample MGYA00561227_ERZ1370068 | MGnify/ENA primary metagenome ERZ1370068 (study PRJEB38410, sample SAMEA6850437) | metagenome | study: Metagenomic assessment of the ecological functions of the soil: analysis of the soil microbiota associated with the... | reverse complement strand
TTGCCCCGTTCAGCACGTGTTTATCAGAATCAGCGCTGGGGCGCTTTTTTGCTGCACCGCTTCCAGTGACCGGGACGTTGGTCGAGGAAGATCCTGGAGAGCGGGGAGATTGAAGCGCAGGGAGTGCGCTTTTTGTGTGGATTTTGCCCAAGGCCAGACGACGGGTTTGTATCTGGACCAACTGCAAAACTACTCGGGGTGGATTCGCGCCTGCTTGCCTGCGAAGGCCAGGCGGGTTCTCTCGATTGTTTCGCGAATCAAGGCGGATTCGGATTGGCCTGCGCTCAGACAGCGCTCTCAAAGTCCCAGGCCGTGGAAAGCGGGGCCCAGAGCGTGGAAAGGCTGCGCAAAATGCCGCCCTAGCGACGGAGTTCCTGCGATTTTCCGTTGAGGAGGAGGGGCGATCTTTACGCTTTCTCGGGATGCCATGCGGGGCGGCGGGGAGGTCGCCTGCGATTTGATCATCCTGGATCCTCCCTCGTTCACCCGCGCCCGGGGAGAATCAACGACGCGCTGCGGTGGCTATCGCGAACTGCATCTCCGCAGTGCCGGGCTGCTCGCGGCGGATGGGCCGCCGGCGAACCTATTCATGCTCACACCATGTCTCCGCAGGGAATTTGAGTCTACGGTCGCCGCGGGCTTTTCGGATTCGCGACGCTCGGCCCGGATCATTCGCCGCCTGTATCGTCAGCCGACCACCGTGCTCCTGCACCTGCCGGAAACATTTTATCTCCAAGGGCCTTTACTCGAGGCAGTGGCGGGCCGGTGATTGATTGTGCTGGAATTTTTCTCCAAGCGTAGTCAAGTTCCACAGCGCTCGATTTTTATGCCATCCGATCCCAGCAAAGCCTCAGGCCCCTACCTCGATTTGGAAGAAGACAACGCAAGACCTCGGCGAGGAGGTTCAGAAGACGAATACCGAACTCGAAAGCTAAAGCGCCAGCTTGAGGACATTGAAGCAAAAACTGCAGGCTTGAAGGAGCTCAAGGAAGCGCGCAGGACGAGCTTGAGGTGGGTCGTTCGGAAATGGCGAACAAGCTCACCCGTTCGTTGGTTACCGTGCAGCGCGAGGCTGAGGAGGCTCAAAAGCGGCTCGAGCAGCTCAATTCCATTCACAATTCGTTTACGCAGCATCTTCGCTACATTATGAGGCGATCAACCTAAGGCTTGGGGTGCTCCTCGGTTGCCCAAGGAGCTTAGCAAGGCGTTGAGCGCGCAGTCGAAGACGCGCGGTGGAATACATGAAGGCCCAGGCGAAGATCGCCGTCGAGGGCTCCCAGGATCTGCCGGTGAGTTCTGGATTGGCGACAAGAGCTTCGATCAGACATATGGATTTCCAGAGGAGCGAGGGTTCAAATACTGGGCTAAGTCCGGCTTTGCGCGTTTACCCTGCCGCTTCAGATCATCAGGGTTCTCGGTCTGATCATCTGGCTGTGGACGATTTTGGTCAAAATAAGATGGCCAAGCCCACCGGATCCCGGCCAAGCCGCCTAGCTGCCGAGGAGCGACAGCTCGAGCAGCAACGCGAGGGAGATCCTGCGCAAAACGCAAGAGCTTGAAAAGAAGCTGAAGGTGCTGCCGACGGTGATGGAGGCGCAGGAGGAACAGAAGCGTGAACTGGCAAAGCGCCGCGCCGCTTCCGCGGGGCGCGCGATTTCCCCTTACGCCATGGGCGGCGCGCGGACGACGGACGCATGCCAAGAGCCTGCACACGCCGTCGCGGCAACGCTTTGCCGCTGCAAATCCGGACCGCCGCCTTGCTAATCATTCTGCTAATCATCTTTCTTCTCCTTTGGAGGGTGATCCCTTCCACCTGAGTCAATCGCCAAGTTCCCTGCGGCAGGACCGGACATCGTTCAAGGCAAGCCGCCGGATTTTCAAGCATCGCCTTCGTCGAAATGGATAAATTGCGACCGAGAAATGAAGATTCTGACCATGCGCCATTGATTCCATGATGGCCGGCAGCGGACGGCCTCCCTCGGCTTCCCAAGAGTTTTTGGCTCTTGGAACGGTACCGGGTTGCGTGCCTGTTGCTGGAGTCTTCGCGGGTCAAACCTGGATTGTATTTAGAATGTCAGCCGTGAGCGGGCATTCCGGCGCAAAACGCCGCCAGTGCCTCAAGGCGTTTCGGTTCATGCTGCTTGCGCGAGTTCTCGAGGAGAAGCTCGCAGCCACTTTGTATCGCGCCGGCCTCATAAAGGGGAGGTCTTTCTTGGGCGTGGCCAGGAGGCGTTGAGCGTTTCCGTTGGTGATCAGTCTTCGCCAGGGAGATATTTTTGCGCCGCTCGATTCGCGATCAGGCAGGGACGTCTGGCATTTCGGGGATACCGTTCTCGACACGCTCCGGACCTATCTTGGCTCGCAGCTGGGCTCGATGCGTGGTCGCGACGGCAACATTCACCGTGGTCGCCCGCGCGAGGATTACTATGCGATGATCAGCCATCTTGGTGCGATGATTCCAGTCGTCGCCGGCGGGTTTGATGGCGCGCCGCTTCCGCGGGAGACCGGTGTTGGTCGGAGCGACACTGCCTCGGCGATGGTGGAACCTCCACGGGCGCGTTTCACGAGGGACTCAATGTCGCCGCCGTGGAGAAGCTTCCCCTCGTGTTGGTCGTCGCGAACAACCAGTATGCTTATTCAACTCCGAACAGCCGTCAGTTCGCCTGCAGGGATTTACTCGACAAGGCCGTCGGCTACGGAGTGACCGGGCATCGCGTGGATGCCACGGATCTCGCCGACTGCCTGGAGGTGGTTGGCTCGGCCATCGAGGCGGCGCAGAACTGGCGGCGGCCCGCAGTTGGTCGTCGCCGAGTTGCTTGCGTCTCGTCGGCCACGGGGAGCATGACGACGCCTGCCTACGTCGGATCCCACATTGAAGTCAGCCCATCTGCGGACGCGACTGCTTGAAAGTTAGCCAGGAGTTCCTGGTTGAGCAAGAGCTGGGCGACCCGGAGGAGATTGCAACATGGCGCGACTGAGGCGAAAACGGAGGTGGATGCCGCCGCCGCAAAGTGCAACGCGAACCTTCGCCGGATCCGGCGGAAGAAGACTGGCGGGCCGTCTCCGATCACTTCGGAGGATTTTGCGGCGGCATGATCACGTATCTGGAAGCCATCAGATCCGCGTTGGCCAGGGCGTTGGCCGACGACCCGCGCGTCTTCCTTTACGGACAGGATATTGGCGGATCTTTCGGCGGAGCCTTCAAGGCCACCAAGAACCTCGCCAAGGAATTCCCGGGCCGCGTTCTCGATTCGCCACTCAGCGAGGATGCCATCGTCGGCGTCGCCATCGGCGCAGCCATCGAAGGAATGCGTCCGATAGTCGAAATGCAATTCGCCGATTTTCCGCTCTGCGGCTTGAATCAGATCGTCAACCATGCGGCGACCCTGTTCTACCGCACGGAGGTTCCCTGTCCGATTGTCGTGCGGCTTCCGTCCGGCGGGACTCCTGGGAGCGGACCGTTTCACAGCCAGAGCATGGAGGCGCTTTATGCCCACTATCCTGGTCTCGTCGTCATGACTCCCGGCACGGTCGAGGACGCATATTCCATGTTGATTGAAGCGGTCGCCATCGATGACCCCGTGCTCTTTTGCGAACACAAGTTTCTCTACAATCACCTCAAGGCCAGCTTGCCGGCGACCTCGCCACGCCTGCGTTCCAGGCGCGGCTTGCCAGGCCAGGGCGGGACGCCGCTACCATTGTGACCTACGGCGGCGATGCTCCATGAGTCCCTCGCTGTGGCCGAAGAACTCGTCGAGGATGGTGTACGAAATTGAAGTCGTGTGATCTGAGAACTGTGAAACCCCTGGATACCGATACGGTTCTGGCGTCCGTGGCCCGCACCGGACGGATGCTCTGCGTCAGCGAGGCCTGGCCTTGGGGTGGAGTTGCTGCCGAAGTGGTCGCCCGCGTCACCGCGGAGGGCTTGGCCTTCTCGATGCCGCCGCCGCAGCGGCTAATGCGCGAGGATACTCCGGTGCCTTATCATCCTGATTTGTGGACAGCCCATCGTCCGACGCGCAGGTGCCATCGTCTCCGCGATGCAGCGCCTTTGGAAATGTAAGTCGCTATGGCCCAGGTTCCTATTTTAATGCCGCAACTCGGCGAATCCATCGCCGAGGCAACGATCATCAAGGTCCTGTTCAAGGAGGGCAGCACTCGTGGAAGCCGACAGCGACGTAATTGAAGTCGAGACAAACAAGGCTGTCATGGGAGTCACTTCGCCCTGCACGGGCAGCCTTTCCCAGATCCTTGTCGAGGAAGGTCAAAGCTATCCTGTCGGTGCGATTCTCGCGATACGTCGAAGTCTCTGCGGAAGAGGCCCGCCGCCTGGGGCTCGGATGAAGAAAGCGTCGCCAGAGCCCCTCGCAGGAAGGAGCTGCGAACGTCGTCCGGACTCAAGTCGCGCTCCCGGGTCAGGTTGAGCCGACGGTCAAGGCGACTCCCCGTGCCCGTACGCCGGAGGAGTCAGCTACTTGTCGCCGCGGATGAAGGCGAGGATGACCGAGCTTGGACTCCATGCGGCAGACCTCGCCGGAATCGCCGGAAGCGGAGCCGGAGGGCGTGTCACGATCGAGCGACCTGGAGAAATTTTGCAGGATCTCGAACGCAACCGCATCACGCCCGCTTCTTCCATGCGCGTCGCCGTGGCTGACGCCATGCGACCGCAGCGCCACGCGTCCGCTGGCCACGGTCGTTCTTCCCGTCAGGCTTGATCGAAATGCTTGCCCATCGCAAAGCCGGCGATGCCGCGGAAGGCCGGGTCCGGCTCTTTACTGCGCTTCGCGCGTTGGCGATAGCCCTTTCCGAGAATAGCGCGCCTGCCGGGGCGGTTGATTGGCGACCGCATCATTCACCCGCGCTCGATCGACATCGGCTTCGCCGTCGGAGGCCGAGGAAGGCGTGCTTGTTCCCGTGATTCGAAACGCGGATCAGTCTGCGCCTCGCTGACCTCGTCGACCGGTATGACTCGGCTCGTCGACCTGGCGCGGCAGCGCCGGCTTCCCGCCGGCGAAACGGGCGGCTCCATCGCGACAGTGACCAACTACGGGGTGTTCGGACTGACTATCGCCACACCGATTCCGCTGCCGGAGCAAACCCTGCTGCTGGGAATGGGCTGCGGTCAGGTCGTGCCGCAATGGGATCCTGCCGAGGAAGAGTTTGTTGCCGGTGACCGAAGCGGCCTTCACGTTGAGCTTTGACCATCGGGTTGCTGGATGGCGGAGCCGCTGGGCGTTTGCTAAAGCGAGGTCGCGGGATTGCTCAACTCGCCCGCCGATTTGTAGATTCTCGTTTTGCAGATTCCATCGGGCGCGGCTAGGCCGATTGTTATTCGGCGGGTTGGGGCAGCGCGCCTCCGTGTGCGAGGGACTCCTGCGGGTCTTCGGGCTCACGACAACTGCGAGTTTGGCGCATCCGGCAAAGATAGGCCGCGACGACCAGGTAACTGAGCGCCACGCGTGGGTCGTGGGCGATGCCAATCTGGTGTCCGTGCATAAAACCGAAAGAAGGTCAGGATCGCCCCAGCCAGCGCGAAACCAGCCGCCTTCATAAAGTTTCTGTCGATTACGCAGACGGCGACCGCACCGAGAATCAATCCGCCCAGGATCGAGCCTCCTCCCAGGATTTCCAGACCCCGATAAAGGACGCCCTGATCCTTCATTTTCCGGCGAGTTGCTCGGTAACTGCGAAGGTGCCCGCTGCGGCAAGCGCGCCATTCATGAGGGTGACCGCCCAGTGCGCAAGGTGCGGAGTCAGGGCGAGAATGATCGCCGGAGCGTGTCTCTTCGGGGTTTCCTGGAATGCCTGCGAACCGATTAACATTCCGATGTAGGGCAAAATCGGCAGGATGGCGATGGTCGGAATAAGCGCCAGCATGAGTGAGATCGTGCCGAACCAGCACAAGAGGATCACGGCGATCCCTGTGGCGGCCGGAGTAGCCGATTCTTCCGCCCATCGCCTTCCATCCAGGATGGCCAATATAGACCGCATTGATGAATGGGTTTCCCATCAGGCACCCGATGAAGCTTACCACGCCATCCGCTGTCAGGACCCGGGTGGTTGGAAATTCGCTCGCCGGCGACGGCGGCGCTTTCGACATTGTCGAGCGCCTCGACCAGGTCGTAGATGCCGAAGGGAATCGCCGTGACCAGAATCACACCGAGAAATTCGAAGCCGGAGAACACGTGGCCCAAAGCCGGAATCGGCACGCGGAAGCCGAAGTTGGCGACGGCATCGGCAAAGCCTTTGAAACTCATTCCCCATAGTTCAGGCCCACCGCCGTCGAAGCCCCAAGCGATGAGGGTGCCGGCGGCAGTCGCCACCAAGCCGGCTGGGAACGCCACGGTATTTGACGCCGCCAAACCAACTACAGCAAGGATGATCGCAGAAGCAAACGATGCCGATCACGGCGTCGTAGTGAACATTTGGACCGCGGGCGCCATTGAAATAAAAGTGACTCGAAACGCCTGCAAGCGTGCCGAGCAGCGCGGCGCGCGGGGTGATCCTTCGGATCACCGGGCCGACAAATCCCCCGATCATCAGCACGAAGCTCTGGATAAATACCCAGGTGAGCCCGGCTTCCCAGCCTTTGATCGGATCGCCGGTCGACAGCGCTATCAGGGAGCATGATCACGAAGGTGACCACGAACATATGCGGCACGCTGATCCCCGATGGCAAAGCGCAGACGTCGGCGCGTCCGGTCTGCTTCGCCAAGCCGGTAGGCCAGCCAGGCGTAATAGAGGGTCGAGAGACAGAGCATCAGGCCCGTGGCTGGTAGGATGCGACCGAAGACGACATCGTCCGGGCATCTTGAAGCACGAACCGCAGGGAGCGCTGTCAACGTTAGCAAGTTGACAAGGATGTTGGTTCAAAGCCGAAGAAGGCGTTCCAGTCTCCGGGCACCCAAAGTTTTGGCTTCGTCATTATTGTCGTCACGGTTTGGTATTTGGTTGATCTGTCATTGGAGTTGGCTGGCCCGCATGCGAGAGCGGCGAGGATTTTGTCAGAGTGCGAGACCCACCCGAAAATGCCGCCTTGGAGCCTTGATCATCTTCAAGGCCCATTTCCTGAAATTCAGGAAAGTAAGAACCCACGCAGTCTTCAGGAACAGGCAGTCGTAGCCGCGATCGTTGGCCTCGCGCACGGTGGTGTTGACGCAGACCTCGGTGGTCACGCCGGTCACGACGAGTTGCGGCGATTCCGCGATTTTGCAGGATGGCATGGAGGTCGGTGGCGAAAAAAGCGCCCTTGCCCGGGTTTGTCGATCACCGGCTCGCTCGGGAGCGGGTAAAGCTCCGGAATGATGTCGTGACCGGCCTCACCGCGGACCAGAATGCGGCCCATCGGACCCGAGATCTCCGATCGACGTCTTGCTGCGGCCGCGGCTCTTCTTGGCGGGCGGCAGATCGGTCAGGTCGGGGCGGTGTCCTTCTCGGGTGTGGATCACGGCAAGACCTGCCTTCGCGCCAGACTTCGAGCAGCCGCGCGGTTCGGATCGATCGTGCGCGCGCAGCTGGCCGAGACATCGTTGCCCAGCATTTCTCCGAAACCTCCAGGCTCGAGGAAGTCGCGCTGCATGTCGATGATGAGGAGCGCGCACTCGGGCAGGCTGAGAATTCGTAGGGATACGGCTCGGCGTCGATGGTCGAAGCGGGATCCATGGTTGGTCATGATGTCTGGGTTGCTCGGCGGTTGAAATTTCAAGCACATTCCGTGCCCAGTTGGACGCACGGCAATTGCCCACGCGAAAGGTGCATCCTTGGCATCCTGACTTGCTGCCAGGTATGAAGCTCGTGCCTATGAAATATGTTGGATCAGATCCTACCCGCTGGCCATGGAATGGCGAATTGCGTCCTGAAAACACCGCCTTGCTGGTCATTGATATGCAGACGGACTTTTGTGGGATTGGCGGATTATGTCGACAAGATGGGTTATGACGTGTCGCTGACCTCGAGCGCCGATCCAGCCGATCCGCAAGGTGCTGGATGCGCGCGCGTCCTCGGGGCTTTCACATCATGCACACACGTGAAGGCGCATCGGCCCGATCTTTCCGATCTTCCTGCCAACAAGCGTTGGCGCAGCCGCCACGCATCGGGGGCGGGAATCGGGGATCCGGGCCCCTGCGGGACGAATTCTCACTCGCGGCGAACCGGGTTGGGATATCATCGAGGAGCTTGGCGCCGCTGGACGGCGAGGCGGTGATCGACGCAAACCGAGGAAAGGTTCGTTCTACGCGACAGACCTGGACATGCTCTTGAGGCAGAAAGGCGTTCAGAACCTTGTCCTGGCCGGGATCACCACGGACGTCTGTGTTCACACGACGATGCGTGAGGCCAACGATCGGGGCTACGAGTGTTTGATTCTTGTCGGATTGCACCGGCGCCACCGACCACGGCAATCACCTTGCCGCGCTGAAAATGGTGCAAATGCAGGGTGGAGTTTTCGGCGCCGTGGCGGACTCCCAAGCGCTTTATCGCGCGCGATCTGCGATTAGGCGCGCAGCTCTGCACCTTCCTGGAGAGGCCGCTCTTCGAGCGAATTGAGCATATGGGAAATTTCCATGGAACCTGATCCGGCGGCGCGTTTCGCGCGCCTGGAACTGACGAACTTGTTTCACTCTCTCCGAGCACCCGGACGAGATTTCGTGGAAGCCGTTTCGCGACGGAGTCGAGATTCATCGGCTCTACGGGGACGGTGTGACCGGGACCGGCCGCCTTGATCCGGTTTCTCCGGAAGAGCAAGGTTCCGATGCACGAGCATCTTGGCTACGAGCACATCCTTGTTCTTGTCGGATCTCAGCGGGATCAGAACACCACGGCTGCGCCTGGCACCCTGATGATCAATCCGCCCGGCACTCGGCACAGCATCGTGGGCGAGGCGGGCTGTATCGTGCTCGCGATTTACGAGAAGCCAGTGAGGTTCGAGGCGGGCGAGCGGTCATGCGAGACGGCTGATTTCCGCCGGACCTTCGAGGTTCGCTCGCGGCTGTGGACGGAAACCGGAGCGCGACGCAAATAAGCCTTTGCCGGCTACGCCTGCTTGTGTAGCTTTCGCAACCCCAACCTCTAACACAATATCATGGGCAGGATTTACAACAACATCGTCGAAACGGTCGGTCGCATGCCGCTGGTCCGACTCAACAAAGGTCACCGCGAGGCCTCAACGCAACGATCGCGCTCAAAGTGCGAGTTCTTCAATCCGCTCGGCAGCGTCAAGGACCGCATTGGCATGTCGATGATCGAAGACGCTGAAAAGACAGGGGCATTCTGACGCCGGAAACGGTGATTGTTGAACCGACGAGCGGCAATACCGGTATTGCTCTTGCTTTCGTGGCGGCAGCCAAGGGATACAGCTCGTTGCTGACCATGCCGGAAACCATGAGCCTTGAAAGGAGGACGCTTGCTGGCGCTGCTTGGCGCCAAACTCGTTCTTACTCCCGGGGTCGAAGGGATGAGGGCGCGATTGCGCGCGCTGAGCAGATCGTAAAGGAGACGCCAAATGCCTGGATCCCGCAGCAATTCAACAATCCCTCGAATCCGGAGATCCACCGCCAGACCACGGCGGAAGAGATTTGGGAGAGATACTGACGGGAAGGTCGATATTCTGGTCTCTGCGGTTGGCACGGGCGGCACCGATTAGCGGTTGCGTCGAGGTCATCAGGCCGCGCAGACCAACCTTCCAGGCGATCGCGGTCAGACCTAAGGATTCCCCGGTTATTTCTCAAACCCTGGCCGGCCAGACCTCTCAAGCCCAGGGCCGCACAAGATCCAGGGCACGGGCGCCGGCTTTGTTCCCAACAACCTCCATCTCAAAGGGCGAAAGCGGCGATCCTCAGATCACCGAGTGCATCCAGGTCACCAATGACGATTGCCTTCGTCATGGCGCGCCGCCTCGCCAAGGGAAGGAATTCTGGCGGGGAATCAGTTCCGGCGCGAACGTCTGGGCGGCCATCGAGGTGGCGAAGCGTCCAGAAAATTCCGGAAAACTTATCGTGACCGTGGCGTGCTCCACCGGGGGGCGCTATCTCAGCACGGCGCTCGCTGGAAGCGCTTGAGGCGAAGTGGGGGAGGCTGACGGCCGGATGGCTCCGGAAAAAGCGATCCCCCTCCGGCTGACGAGCAGTTATGCGACGCCGGCGGCTTTGAAGCCGGAGATCTTTTGGGAAAAAGAACCGCTCGGCGATCCTTTTCGGCGGAGCGAATTATTCTGGCGATTGCGCTGGCCGTGGCCATCTGGCTCATCAGCCGGCAAAGCGCGCGGCGTGCCGCCGAAGAGTTGTTTGCTGGAGCACGGGATCCAGGCGCCTGGCGCGAAGTCATCGCCAGGTATCCGCAGTCAGCCCCGGCCGCCAACGCCTATTTGTTGCTTGGCTACACTCGCTGCGCGCGCCGAAGGGAAACTTGAGGGGAGTCTTCCGCCTTGTGCCAAAAATTTCTCTCGGTGTTCGCGAGCCGCCCGCTGGGCCGGAGGCGCCGGGCTCGGGCTTGCGGAAAATCTTGCCGTGGAGGGCAAGCCCGACGAGGCGCCTCGCCGCCCTGCGCGATCCTGCAGGCCAGGGATTCGGGCAGCTTTGTCGCGCCGTTCGCCGCCCTCCTGGAGGGCCGGGCCTTGATTCGCATGGGAAAGATGGAGAGGCGCGGAAAGTCCTCGCGAACGCCGTTTCGACTTATCCGCAGTCTCCTGCGGGCCATGCGGCCGGGAACTCAGTTGGATGCCATCGTGCCGTTTCTTCCCCTGGATCGCCCGCGGCGATTCAGTAGGCAACGGGAAGCGAGTCGATGAAGAACGGGCCTTCGCATTCGCCATCTTCCATGAGCTTCCCTCGCTTGCGAGGAGCGGACGGTACTCTCCGCGAGGAGGATTCCCACCGTCCTCGACGATCACCGATTTCGCCACGATGCCGGCCTTCGATGAGTCCTCCCTGGTGATCAAAATCTCGCCTCCACATTCAGATATTTCCGCCGCCTGGCCGTGGACCGTAAGGTTTCCGGCCCTGACGGGCGACGTGAATCCCAGACGGGCCCGGCGCTCGATAACAGGTGAGCCCGCAACCATCTGGCAACTGATCCGCCGCGAACCGGCGAGCGTGAGCGTCGTCTGCAAACCAGAGTGCCGGTCACCCGTCCATCGACGAACGCCTCGCCGCTCACAAATGGTCGGGCGCTGGAAGGTGGCCGGACGGCGTCACCGTCAACTTGCCCCGGGTGTCGATCGGTTTGGAAGCGATTGACGAGATTGTGACGTCAGAAAGACTAATCGTCGCGTTGCAGTTCGGGCAGAAGGTTGTCAGGGCATGGCCGGACACCTCGTGCGTTCCGCCGCAATGATGGCAAACGATCTTACGGCCGGGAGGCGAGACGGGGTTGTTCCCCCGCCGCTCCGTTGGCCGCGCCGGAACCGCCAGGCAGGCGCCCTGCTCGCCGGATTCGCCTTGGCCTCGTAGTGCTTTCCGCAACCGCGGCAATGGAGTGGAGATGAGATGCTCGGGTTCGTCCTGAACAAATCCGCAATGCGGGCAGCGGAAAGAGCGCCTTGCGCGGGGCCAGTCGGCATTACAGCTTATGCGCTGATCGAAATAGGGAGAATCTTGCAGAGCGAGGTCGTCGGCGACTGAGTCCGGCGCGATCGGCCTTGGATTTCCGGAGTCACCTCCGACTTTCCGATGAAGATCGCGCCTTCCTCGATGATCATCGGGCGGCTTTCAGATCGCCGTTGAGTTCCGGGCCGAGGACTTGAGTTCGCAGCGTTCGGCCACGGTGATGTTGCCCGTGACCGTGCCATAGACCACGATCGATTTCGCCTTGAGTTCGCCGCGGACGTGGGCGTTCTCGCCCACTGTCAGGCTTCCCGCCGTCGGAGATGATTTCCCCCTCAGCTTTCCATCAAAATTGAGTTCGGTCTCAAATTTGAGTCGTTCCCTTGATGTCGATATCGCTGCCGAGAAGGTGCTTTGATGACGGAGTGCCGTTGTCGGGCCCGTTGTTGCCAGTCAGGTTGTTGAGATTCATAGGGAGCCTCTCCAGCTCTATCCGCTCTTCCCGGTCGGTCAATCCCTCACCTCGCGGGAGTGAGGAGACCGCTTTGTGGCCGCCCGGCAGCATCACCGGCGGACTCCGGAGAGATTCCGCCAGTTGCTCGCGCAGGGTAAGAGCCATCATTTCGCTGAGAGTGGGATGATAGTGCGGAATTGCTGGCGAGCTGTCGGCCGTTGCTCGAAAGCGCATGGCGACGACGACCTCGTGGATCAAGGTCGCCGCGTCCGGGCCGGCGACGGAGCCGCCAAGGATCTCTCGCGCGTGGACTTGTCGGCCACGAGTTTTACAAAGCCGTCCGTCTCGCACCGATGACCATCGACTTTCCGTGATCGCAAAATGGATACGCTTGCCACGAGGTAGGGGAGCCCTTTGCGCTTCCGCCTCGATCTGCGAGAGCCCGACCGTGGCCACCTGGGGCTCGAGTGAAAACGACGAAGAGTTTCATGCCGGTAGTCCATGGACTCAAAGTTTGAATCGCCCTTGAGCAGGCGAACCGCGTTTCGCGCGGCACGTTCGCCCTGTTCCACACGCGAGATGCACAATTTCGAACGGTCCCGAGCAATCCCCGGCTGCGAAGATGTGCGGCATCGAAGTCTGTTGGTGCGAGTTCACCGCGATCGCGCCGTCTTGGACTCTTGCCGCCCGCTTTCAAGGCCCAGTCGATCGGATGTTCGGCTCCCTTCCGAGCGCGTTCAGGATTGCCGTGCGCCTCGACCGTTTTCGCGGATCCTTCGTGCTCGAAGATCACGCGGCGCGCGTCGCCGGTTGCGCTCAAGGCGAACGATCTTCGTTTTTGTGAAGATCTGCATCCCCGTTTGCGAAGGCGTCTTCCACCGCTTTCGCGAGGTCGGCGTCGATGCCTTTGAGCAGTTGGGCGCTGCGTTGGATGATCAGTGACGCGGGATCCAAGCGCCTCCAGGTAGTGGGCGAACTCGAGCGCGACCGGGCCTCCGCCAAGAACGAGGATCGAGTCCGGAATTTGCGTCAGGTTCAGGGCATCGTCACTGGTGATGAGGCATCCAGCCTCGTCAAGACCCGGGATTTCGGGAGCGCTGATTATCGGAACCGGTTGAAATGAGAAACGATCGCGCGGCAACAGTTTCTCGGAACCCGTGCGAGTTCTTTTACCTGGAGGCGTGTTTTCGTCGAGGAAGGTGGCGGTGCCGCGAACGAAGTCGAATCCTCCCTCCTGCAACTGCTCCCGCCGATGGTCTGCGAACTCCGAGACCAGGCGCTGTTTCCTGGCGACGATCTCCCCGGCGTCGAATCCAATTTGTCCCGGCCCGCAATCCAAATTCGCGGGCGTGTCTGATCGCGCGCAGCCTGTTGGCGGATTCGATGACTGTCTTGCTCGGCATGCAACCCCGCAAGATGCACAGCCCGCCGACAGTCGCGTCCCTCCCTCGACGACACAGGTTTTCATCCCCAGATCGAATGCCGTTCGGGCTCCTGCGTAGCCCGCGCTCCCTCCGCCAACGACCACAAAATCGTAGTTCATGTGCGCGGCCGAGTCCGGGACGCCGGAGCGATCACGAGCCGAGTTGGCGGTCATGACGAAATCAGGGACTGCGCCCCTCAGGGGCTCCCGGCCAGGCGGTTGGTCAATACGCGGCCTGCGCACCGCGAATATTTTTCTTCTTTATCCAGGGCATCAACGCCCGGAGCCGCGTGCCGGTCTTCTCGATCGGATGCTTTTCACCGGCCTTGAGCAACGAATTGTAGCGCTTGTAGCCGCTCTCGTATTCTTTGATCCATTCCCTGGCGAATTTTCCGCTCTGAATATCCTTTAGCGCGGCCTTCATTCGCTTCTTTACGGAGGCGTCGATGATCTTTGGGCCGATCGTGACGTCTCCCCACTTCGCCGTCTCGCTGATGGAAAACCGCATGCCCGCGATGCCGGATTCGTTCATCAGATCCACGATCAGCTTCAGCTCGTGGAGGCATTCGAAATAGGCCATCTCCGGGCGAATAGCCATGCTTCGACGAGTGTTTCAAACCCTGCCTGGACGAGCGCCGAGGCCCCTCCGCAGAGAACCGTTTGCTCGCCGAAAAGATCGGTTTCGGTCTCTTCCTTGAAGGTCGTCTGAATGACCCCGCCGCGAGTTCCGCCAATGCCCTTGGCCCACGCGAGTGCCGTCTTCTTGGCGTTCTTGCCAGGATCCTGATAGACGGCGATGAGAGACGGGCACGCCTTTGCCTTCGGTGAACTGCCTGCGAACGATATGACCGGGGCCCTTAGGGGCAACCATGATCACGTTCACGTCCTTCGGTGGGACGACCGTCTTGAAATGAATGCTGAAGCCGTGGGTGAAGAGCAGCGTCTTTCCCTTCGCGAGATTGGGGTTCGATATCCTTTCGGTAGGCGGCGGCCTGCTTGGTGTCGGGAATTCCGACCATAATGACGTCGGCAACGCTTTACCGCCTCTCCCGTGTCGCAGACTTCAAAGCCATAATCCGCCGCCACCTTGCGGCTTTTGCTGCCCAGATAAAGCCCAACAATGACCTTGCATCCGCTGTCCTTCAAATTCAGCGCGTGGGCGTGACCCTGCGAGCCGAAGAGCCGAGAACAGCGATGGTCTTGCGCTCGAGAGTTGCGAGATCGGCGTCTTTGTCGGTGTAAATCTTGGCGGGCATAGCGAGGAGAAAGTCTGGCCAACGTCTAATCTTTTGTGCGCGGCAGCGCAAACCTTGCCGGTGCGCGTGAGATCCTTGATGCCGAAGCGGTCCATGAGCATCAGAAATTTGGTCATCTTGCCCTCGGTGCCGGTTACTTCGATGGCCAGGGTTTCGGGTTGCACGTCAATGATCTTGGCTCGGAAGACATCGCAGATCTGCATGACCTCCGAACGCGTCTTCGACGTCGCCCGCACGCGAAGGAGAACGAGTTCGCGATCCACATACTCCTCATCGCGAAAATCCTGCACGTCGATAACGTCGACCAGCTTTCTCGCTGTTTGATGACCTGTTCGAGCACCTTGTCGTCCCCGCGGACGACAATTGGTCATGCGGGAGGCCGTGGCGTCAAGAGTTGGGCCGACGTTCAGCGTGTCAATGTTGAAGCCACGGCCACTGAACATTCCGGCGATGCGGGCGAGAACCCCCAAACTTGTTTTCAACGAGGATGGAAATCGTGTGGCGCATGAATCAGCAGGGGCGGTGATAGTGCACAGTCAGGGCCAAGGCGTCAACCCAAAGGGGATTTGTGCCGAGTGCAACCCCGCCGACAATCGGGCGACTTACCCCCAGTCACCCGCCTCGACCATTGGAATGCCGCTTTTGCGAAACCTTTTCCGACGAAGCCGGTGTGGTAGGTGCCGCGTCGAAAATCGGAGTTTTGCATGATCGCCTGCTGAAAGGGAATGGTCGTCTTGACTCCGGTGATCATGTATTCGCCGAGCGCGCGAGACATCCGGTGAAGTGCAGGCCTTCCGGCTGGAGGCGGTCGTGATGACCTTGGCGATCATCGAGTCGTAGTGCGGGGAATGGGGTATCCGGCGTAGGCGTGAGAATCGATCCGGACGCCCCGTCCGCCTGGCGCGTAGTAGAGCCCGATCTGTCCCGGGCACGGCATGAAATTGTTGGCCGGATCCTCCGCGTTGATGCGGCATTCGATCGAGTGGTGCACTGGCGACCGCTTTGACGAGATGGCTGGACAAGTGCTCTCCTGCGGCCGACCTGGATTTGCTGCTTTACAAGATCGCAGCCGTGACTTCACTCGGTGATGGGGTGCTCAACCTGGATGCGGGTATTCATTTCCATGAAATAGAAGTTCCCATCATCGTCGACGAGGTACTCGATCGTCCCCGCGTTGGCGTAGCCGACATTTTCCGCCAGCTTGATCGAGGCGGCGCCCATTCGTTCGCGGAGTTCCGGCGTCATGAGCGGTGAGGGCATTCCTCGACGATCTTTTGATTTCGTCGCTGAATGGAGCAGTCGCGCTCCCCGAGATGCACCACCCGGCCATGCTCGTCCGCGAAGATCTGAAACTCTATGTGATGCGGATTGATAATGAATTTTTCAATGTAGACATCCGGGTTGCCGAAAGCCTTGTCCGCCTCAGGCGCGCGGCGTGATAGCCTTGTATCAAGCTTCCTTCATTGCTGGCGACGCGCATTCCGCGGCCCCCTCCGCCCGCCACTGCCTTGATCATCACCGGAAAGCCGACCTTTCCGGGCGACTCTTACCGCGCTTCTTCCTCGCGCTCCACCGTCCCGTCGCTTCCCGGAGAAACCGGAATCCCCGGCCCGGCGAGCGCACTCGCGAGCAGGAATTTTGTCTCCCATCAGGCCGGATGGCGCTCGCTGGAGGTCCGACAAACTTGATATTGCGGCTGGCGCAAAACCTCGGCGCAAGTGGCCGTTTTCGGCGAGGAAGCCGTAGCCGGGGTGAATCGCGTCCACGTCGGCGATCTCCCGCAGCGCTGATGATCCGATCGATTTTGAGAGTAGCTTTCGGGACTGGGCGCAGGCCCGATGCAAATGGCTTCATCCGCCAGTTGGACGTGGAGACTTTCCAGGTCGGGCTCGGAATAGACGGCGACGGTCTGAATCCCGCGAGTTCTTTGCAGGCTCAGCGGATGATCCGGAGGGCGATTTCGCCCCGATTCGCGATGAGGATTTTCTTGAACATTACCTGACGATTGACCGGATCTTCGGGCGGCTGCGCGCTCCGGTCCCCTTATTTGACCCGAAGAGAACCTCGCCCCGAACTGCACCGGCTTTCCGTTTTCCGCACATACCTCCGCAACGACGCCGGAAACCTCGGCTTTGATCTCATTCCATCACCTTCATCGCTTCAATGATGCAGACGACCGTTTCCGCGGTAACCTCTGACCGACGGAGATGTAGGGGCAGCCGCCTCGGGCGACGGAGCCGCGTAGAAGGTGCCGACCATGGGCGATTTGATCTCCTTGCAGCTGGAGAGGGCTTCCGCAGCGGATTCGCTCGCGGCGTGGGCTGAGCCGAGGGCGGCTGCGGCCGGGACCGCCGGCGCCACGGCCAGGACGTTGTGCGTGGGGCTGTCGGGGCTCGCGGTCTTCATCGTAATCTTGAAGCCTTCGCGTTCCATTTTGAAGACGGTAAGACCGTTCTTCTTCATCAGGTCGATCAGGGTGCGAATCTCTTTTAGGTCCCACGGGCAGCAAGCTTGGGGGAACGGGCGTCTCGTGACCGCGCAGGGGAGTCAAGAGATTCGAAAGGAAGGCCCTTTACAAATGAGACGCGATGGCGCAGCGTTCCGCCTCTTCCATATGTGGTTGATAAGTCCCCATTTCTGCTGACCCTGCATGTCATCGTTTGCCTGCTGTTGGTGCTGGTTGTTTGATGCAGCTTCCCCGCAGCGGAGGCCTTGGAGCTGCATTTGGAGGACGCGGTGACTGAGAACATTTTTGGCGCGCAAACGACCCATGTGCTCGCAAAATTTACCGTTTGGCTCAGGGGTGGCTCTTCTTTGCGATCACACTTTGCTGGCCATTGCCTACTCCCAAAGGGAAAGGGGGCGAACGCCTGTGCAGCGCGAACTCCTGAATCCGGCGGCCCCGGCGGCGTCTGCCGGCACTCCAGCGGCCCCAGCGGCTTCAGCCAGCACTCCCGCCGAGGCAGCGGCTCCCGCTCAGCCCAGCCCCGAGGCGACAGACTTCACCGTCATCGACGCCGGCGCCCACAACGCCCTAGGAGACTGTTGAAATCCCCGCGTATGCCACGTTGCAGTCAATTTTCGGAAGATCGCAAGGAGCCAAGCGCAGACTTGATGGGGTGTGGGGCCCCCATCTCCCCACAATGCCGTAGTGCTCCGCGCAAGCTCGGCGACACAGCGAGGGCCGAAAATTGGCGCAACCCGGAGGGCGCGAGCTCTTTGGGGCATCTCTCGGCGTCCTTCCTCAGTTACAGCCCCTTTTGGGGATGCTCCTTCGTCACTCCACCGATATCTGCCCCAAATAGCCCACGCGTGACATGCGAGGGTATTTCAACAGTCTCTGAGGCGCCTTTCCGGGCTGGAAGTCGTGAAGGTGGTCAAGTCGCCGGAAGCTGCGCCGCGACGTTCGAACGCGAACGCGGGGCCGGGTGGTCCTAGTTCCCACGATGGGCGCCTTGCACGAAGCCCACGCCGCCTTGTTTCGCCGGGCCCGGAAGCTGGCGGGAGAAAGGGAAAGGTCATCGTTTCCCTGTTCGTCATATCCGCTCCAGTTTGGACCCAGGGAGGATTACGCCGGCTACCTCCGCTCGCCGGTGCGGGATCTGGAGATTTGCCGCGCTTGCGGAGTAGACCTTGCTTTCGCTCCGACCGCCCGGCAAATGTACACGCTCGATCGCTCCGTTTTCTGTCGACGAGATCTCGCTGTCCCGCCATCTGTGCGGCGCCTCGAGGCCGGGCCATTTCCGCGAGGTCTGCACCGTTGTGGCAAAGCTCTTTCTCATCCTCCGGCCGGATATTGCGGTCTTCAGGGAGAAGGATTGGCAGCAGCTTTGTATCATTCGCAAAATGGTGAAGGACTTGAGTTTTTCGATTCGGGTCGTCGGGCACCCGACGATTCGCGAACCGAGACGGCTGGCAATTAGTTCGCCGCAACAAGTATCTCACCTCCGAGGAACGCGCCGTGGCGCCAGGATCTACTCGGCCCTGCGCGCCGCGATCGAACGCAGGCGGGTCCGCGACATTGTGAGGACCGGGCGCCGTCTGATTGAAGGAGATCCCTGGCGCCAAGCTCGACTATCTCGAGCTTGTTGAGGCCGAGACCATCGAGCCGGCGAGGATCTCCGGCGCCCGGCGAGGCTTGCCGCGGCGGTTTTCTCGGCAAGGCGCGTTTGATTGATAACGTCGCCGTGCCCCCGCGGGCTTAGACCGCCCGACTATCCCTCTAGATCATGCATTTGTCCCTCTGCAGTTTTCGGCAAGTCATGCAGGGAATTCGACTTCATCGTGATCGAGGAGCGGAATCGCCGGGCTCACGTTTGCGCTGAAGGCGGCCGCGAAAGGCTCGGTCGGCGCTCGTGACCAAACGGAACCTCGCGGATTCGAACACCGCTTGGGCCCAGGGCGGCGTGGCGTGTGTCGTGAGCGAGGAGGATTCGTTCGACCTCCACATCCAGGACACGCTGGTGGCCGGCGCCGGTCTCTGCAACGAGGAAGCGGTGCGCGCCGTCGTGACCGAGGTCCCGATCGCATCGCGGAGCTCATGAACCTCGGGATGCATTTCGACGAGAGAGAATTGGAGGATGGCGGCCGCGAGGCTCGATCTCGGCCGGGAGGGAGAGGCATTCCAAGCGCCGGGTGCTCCATTTTCAAGACCATACGGGATTTGAAATCGAGCGGACCCTGGTCGGACAGATTTTCGGCCATTCGAGCATTACCGTTCTCGAGAATCACATGGCCGTCGATTTTCTCACGACCGGAAAACTGGGCTATGCCATGCAGGATTGCTGCGTCGGCGTTTACGTTCTCGACGAGGAAACCGGCGAGGTCGAGACGCTGCGAAGCGACATCAACGTGTTGGCGACCGGCGGGTGCGGGAAGGTCTACCTTTACACAGCAAATCCGGATATCGCCACAGGCGACGGAGTGGCGATGGCCTGGCGGGCGGGCGCCATCATCGCCAACATGGAGTTCGTCCAGTTTCATCCAACCTGCCTCTACCACACCGAGGCGAAATCCTTTCTCATCTCCGAAGCGGTCCGCGGGGAAGGCGGTCTTCTTCTCGACGCCAAGCAACGAAGATTCATGGAGCAGTATCATCCGAAAATGGAGCTCGCTCCCCGGGACATCGTCGCGCGCGCGATCGATGCGGAAATGAAACGCAGCGGGAGCAGAGTGCGTCTTTCTGGACATCACGGGCAAGCCGGCGCAATTCGTCAAGTCGCGCTTCCCGTCAATCTACAAGACCTGCCTGAGTTACGGCATCGATATTACCTCGCAGCCGATCCCTGTTGTTCCGGCCGCCCACTATCAGTGCGGAGGGGTCAAGACCGACCTGAATGGCGAGACCAGTCTTCGTGGACTCTACGCGATCGGCGAGGCGGCCAGCACGGGCCTTCACGGAGCGAACCGCCTGGCCAGCAATTCCCTCCTGGAAGGACTCGTTCTGGCTCATCGCGCCTTCGAGAAATCAACGCGCCATCGCAAGAAGCCGCGTCGAGTTTGCTTTGCCGGAGTGGCGTCCCGGTCAAGTGCAAGACCTCGATGAGTTCGTGGTCATCTATCATAGTTGGGACGAGATTCGCCGGCTGATGTGGGACTATGTAGGCATCGTCCGGACGGACAAGCGCCTCCAGCGCGCGGCCACCCGGCTTCGCAATCTTCATGCGGAGGTCAGGAATTCTACTGGAACTTCAAGGTCTCGACGGAACTGCTGGAGCTGCGCAACCTCGTCACCGTGGCTTCGCTAATTGTCGACTGCGCCATCAGTCGCCGCGAAAGCCGGGGCCTGCACTACACGCTCGACTATCCGGAGGCCGATCCCCGTTTTGTCCGCGACACCACGATGCGCCGAATCTGAGCCCGGATTTATTGTGTTGCGGGATGGCTTTCGAGTGGCGATAGTGGGCCGTCCCACCAGTTCGGCATGAAACTCGCTCCAACCATACTGGCAATTTTTTCGTTAGCGCAACGTTAAGGGCTTCGAAGCGCAGTCGGCGATATCGAGCAGCCTTGATTTTCAGAAGGAGGCCATGCGTCTGCGGGAGAACGCGCTGCTGAAGCTCGAACCTCAGGTCGTCGCGCCGACGAACTTCCGTTCGGGATTCAATCGTTATCCGTGGAAGCGGAGCATCGTGACCACGGTCTTCTGGGTTGGGGAGCGTCCCACGGCGAACAATCCCGTCCCCAACTACAAGAGTTCGTGGGATCCGCGATGGGCGCAAAACTACGGCGGGTTGGACACTCCCGAGCCTTCGCAAAGAAGAAACTACATTCCCATCCGATTCGTTCCCCGGCAGAATCCGTTTTACGTGGCGCTTCCCTATAACGACGTGACACGGGGGACTACGAAACCGGAAGCGCGCAGGGCCATTCCCTGGTTCAAACAAGCATTCGAAAGGCCCGGAAAAAGCGTGCTCAAGGGCCGCTGGGTCGCGATTAAGCGCGGCGCAAAGATCTGCTACGCGCAGTGGGAGGATTGCGGACCGTTTCGCACGGACCACTGGCAATACGTGTTCGGCAACGACCGGCCCCTCCCCAATTTGAATCAGGGCGCCGGGCTCGACGTCTCCCCCGCGGTGCGCGACTATCTCGAAATGGGCGGCAAAGACGTCTGCGATTGGAAATTCGTGGAGGCGCGCGATGTTCCCAACGGGCCGTGGACCAGGCTGGGCGAGAACAATACCTTTGTGCTGCAACGCCGCGGGGCGAATCTTTTCATGGTGGACCGGAATAACGCCTACGGTGCCCGAAGACAGGTTGATTGAACTCGCATTGCGGGCCGCGCTTTCCATCCTGCGCCCAAGATTAAGCATTTAAGGCTCTGGCGTTCCAAGGAGCCCGGGAGCGGAAGGTTTCGAGGAGAAAACCGGGACTGCTACCGAATGCTAATCCTTTACGAGCGCCAGCATGGCCTGGGCGGCTTCTTCGGGTGCGACCGCATGCATGCATCGAAAATCGAGCGGGCACTCGCGCAGAAAGCAGGGGCTGCATTCCACCTGGTGGCGGAGGATCGTGCTGGTCGGTGACCGAGGCCCGGTCAACCGGGGCTCGGTCGATCCGAAGACCGCGACCAGCGGAATTCCGAGAGCATCGGCCAGATGCATCGTTCCCGTGTCGTTGGTAAGGAGCGCCCGAAATGAGCTCAGGCGCTTCATCAGCTCATCGAGCGACGTTTTTCCCGCAAGATTCTCGGCGCTTCCTTCGAATCCTGCAGGATTTCGTTGGCCACCGTTCGGTCATTCTCGGTTCCAACGACCACCCACGAGCAAAGGTAATTTTTCCGAGACCAGTTGCATGGTCTTTCGAAAGCGCTTCGGCGGGCCAGCGCTTGGCGGGCCCGTATTCCGGCACCTGGGCAGACGCCAAGCACTCGCCGGTCCCCCTCGTTCGCACGCGCGGAGCGTCGATCGGCGGAGGCTCGACCGCTCCGCAGCGCTCCGCAATGTGAAAGTATCTGTCGGCTTGGTGTCTGGGGAGACCGGTCTTCCTTTTTTCGGCTCGTCGATGATTTGCGTGAGCAGCGTGGAGCGCAGGTGCCCGCGGAATCCGACCCTTCGAGGAATTCCGCCAGCCACGCCTCGGCGGCGGCCCGAAAGAATTCGGGAGAAGAATGGCGGCCTCAAAACGTCCGCGTATCTTTTTGGCGAACGGCGAAAGATCGATTCTTCGGGCGCAAAGGAGATCACTTCGTCGACTTCGGCAATCGTTTTCCAGAAGGCGGCGAGTTTCTCCGGGGTCAGGATGGAAAGCCGGGCGTCCGGACGTCCGAGGCGAAACGCCCGCACGGCGCGGAGGCTCATGACCGCGTCGCCGAGCCAATTGGGCGAGCGCACGACGAAGCGAAAGGATAGAGCTTTGCGGGGTCGGAGCCGGGAGGCAGATAGATCCCGCGCTTTTGTCTGGCAATGAGAAGGTTCGGCCACGGCGTCTTCCAACGGTTGTGAACCCAGAACCAATCCGCGGGCGATTGGCGGATCTGCCGTTCGAGAACGGCGTTGATATCCGCCGTCAGTTGCTCCAGGTTCTTTCGATCGTAGGGGATTTCCTCTTCGTAAACGATCCGCCAGCGCGCAAAGCCGGAGGTGAAGATCGCTGCCGGCACCACCGCGGAGTTCGTGCGAATGGCCAAGGCGGCGGCCAGCGGCAGAGTTCGAGCAGAGGCGGTTGAAAAAGGGCATCCAGATTCCCCGTTGCCCGCGCTCTGATCCACCAGCACCGCGGTGGATCCCGGCCTCCGCAGCAAGGCGATTGCGGCTTGGAAGCCTTCTTTCCGATCAAGGTTTCGACCCCCTTGCGGCGGTCGCGATTGATCAATTCGTCCAGATGGCGATTGCGCAGCGCCTGATAGACTGTTCCGAAAGCGCGTCTCGGGGCGCTGGAAAGCGGCTTGCGCATGAGAGTTCCCAGCTCCCCATGTGGCTGATGGCCAGCACCACTCCCCGCCCGCTCAGGATATTTCTCTCGACGACTTCGCTGTTCACAAACGGTGCCACCCGCAGGATGGTCCGCTGGGAAGCTACGGCAAACTTGAGATGCGCAGACGCCGTTTGCGCCCAGTGTCGTGAAATGGCGAAACGTCAGACGTCGGATCTCCGCAGGAGTCTTTTCGTTCACGAACGCCGCCGAAAGATTTTCCATTGCAAGCTTGCGATACCGGGGCAGAATCGCCCACAAGAAGGCGCCAATGGCTTGGCCAAGCGCAAACAGCATGCCGCGAGCGGGAGCGTGCCGGATCAGAGTGATCGCGCCCAGGGCAAGCCAGTAAACCAAGCGATCCAACATGCAGCGAGGAGCACTTTACTCTAGTGGCGCGATTTCCGCATCGGAAGGAATTTCCTTTGGACCGGGCTCGACGGTCGGAATTCTCGGTGGGGGGGCAGTTGGGGCGCATGTTTGGGATAGCTGCCAGAAGGATGGGTTACCGGGTGCACGCCTTTGAACCGCATCCCGACAGCCCGGCCGGGCAGATCAGTGACGTGGAAGTCAACGCGCCGTATGCCGATTCCGAAGCGCTGAAGCGCGTTCGCCCGCCAGGTCGATGTGATCTCCTTCGAGTTCGAGAACATTCCGCTTTCGGCGATCAAGGAGGTGGCGCGCCTGCGCCCTTGCGCCCGCGCGGGGAAGTTCTGCATATCTGCCAGAATCGGGAGCGAGAAAAAGGCGTTCCTGGCGAAGCAGGGCTTTCCTCACGCCGCTTTCGCGGTCGTCGAATCTCCGGAGAGTCTGCGCGCGGCGCTGGCAGCCATTGGAACGCCGTCAGTTCTCAAGACGGCGGATTTTGGATACGACGGGAAAGGCCAGTTGAGGTTGGAGGAGGCCTGTGACGCCCAAGAGGTCTGGCGGGCTTTCAAGGCGCCGCGAGGCGTCCTTGAGAAATGGATTCCCTTCGAGGCGGAGCTTTCCGTCATCGCGGCACGCGATCTTGCCGGGCGGATCGTCGCCTTTCCGCCTTCGGAAAATCTCCACCAGCGCCACATTCTCGATGTCTCGATCGTTCCTGCGCGCTTCCCCGCCGGCGTGCGCGAAGCGGCTATCCGGCTTGGCGTCCGAGTGCGGACGCGCTGGGCGTGGTCGGGTTGCTGGCCGTCGAATTTTTCCTCGCGCGCGACGGTCGCCTCTGGTCAATGAACTGGCGCCCCGTCCGCACAATTCAGGCCATTACACCTTCGACGCGCTGCGTAACGGAGTCAGTTCGAGCAGCAACTGCGGGCGGTTTGCGGCCTCCCTGGGGTCGAACGCATTGCTTACCCCGGTCGTGATGTGGAATCTGCTGGGAGATCTCTGGGAACACGGCACTCCGGATTGGGGTGTGGTGCTCCGCGAGCCACGAGCCAAGCTTCACATCTATGGCAAGGCCGAGGGCCGTCCCGGGAGGAAGATGGGACACGTCGCCGTGCTTGCCGAAATCGAGGAAGCCCTGGATATTGTCGAGGCATTCAAAAAGCAACTGGGAGACGGAGAGTTTCTTCATTCATGAGGCGGCTATGCGATCTGCGTTAGGATAATCTAGTGACCGCGCGCGATAAGGGTGAAAATCCGCCGCGGGTCATCGTAGCGGCGTTCCTATTGGGATTGTTTCTGGCCGGGTTCATTGTTCTGGCGGTTTTGGCAAACCGGGACGCAAATCGACAGAGCGAGAATGGCCGGCCGGATCGTCGCCAAAGGAATTTGTCCCTGGATTGGAGCACCAGGTTACTCTTGGGCGCGCCGGCCGGGTAACGGCCGCGGAGTCCGACGGGGACTACATCCTTACCGTGGAGATTCCAATGGCGGACGGCGGGACCAAGTCCTATCATGTCTGGGTTGACAAGAAGCGATACCAGGCTCTGAAGATCGGAGATTCGTTCGATGTAGGGCCCTATCTCGTGCACGAATAAAAAATGAACGAGCTTCGGGGCACGCTTGTCTCAGGTTGTAAATACCTGAGTCTTTCCGCTTCGGTATTTCTTTATGAGTATTCTTGCACAGCAAACAAACAGTCAGGTTCTGGAGGCGCGCCAATGGATTGAGCCATTGGTTTCGGAAGTCGGCAAAGTGGTGGTCGGTCAAAAAAGCTCGTCCACCGGCTTCTCACCGGCCTCCTCTGCAACGGCCATGTGCTGCTTGAAGGCGTTCCCGGGCTGGCGAAAACACTTACCGTCCGCACCATGGCCTCCCTGCATCCGGACGGGTTTTCAGCGGATTCAGTTCACTCCCCGATCTTCTCCCCGCCGACCTTATTGGCACTCTGATTTACAATCCCCGGGACGGCGAGTTCACCACTAAACTCAGGCCGATTTTTTCCAACCTTCATTCTCGCAGACGAGATCCAACCGCGCCCCGGCCAAAGGTCCAGAGCGCGCTTCTCGAAGCGATGCAGGAGCGTCAGGTGACCATCAGCGACTCGACCTACCCGCTTTCGGATCCGTTTCTGGTCCTGGCCACGCAAAACCCGATCGAACACGAGGGAACCTATTCGGCTTCCCGAGGCGCAACTCCGATCGCTTCATGCTTAAGGTTAATGTCGGCTATCCCACGCGCGAGGAAGAGGCGGGAAATCCTGAACACCGATGGCCACCTCCTCGCCGGTTCTCAGCAGTTCAGCCGGTCGTGTCGCCCGAGGAGATTGTCCACGCTCGCGGCGTGGTCAATTCCATCTACGTGGACGACCGTATCAAGGACTCAGCATTGTCAACATTGTCTGGGCCACCCGGGATCCCGCCGCTTATAAGCTCAAGCTGGACGGGATAATTCGCTTTGGCGCCTCGCCACGCGCGACCATCTACCTTACGCTGGCCGCCAAAGCGCAGAGCCTTCATCGCCGGGCGCGGCTATGTAACGCCCCAGGATGTGAAATCCATAGGCCAGGAGGTGCTGCGCCACCGCATCGGCGTGACCTACGAAGCCGAGGCCGGAATCCGTAACCAGCGAGATGGTGGTGGAGAAGATTTTCGCCGGTCTTCCCGTTCCGTAACCCTGTCCCCGGCAGCGTATGAAGCCTCGTTGCGCAGACGTTCTGATTGACCGAGAGGATCTGCCTCCGATCTTGATCCGCACCCATGAACCAGGGACCCACGCGAAATCCTGAAAAAAATCCGCCGCCTTGAGTTTGCGCACGCGGCGCTTGGTGAATTCACTCGTCTTTCCGGCCACTATCACAGCGTCTTCAAAGGGCGCGGCATGAACTTTGAGGAAGTGCGCGAGCACATTTCCGGAGACGACATTCGGAGCATCGACTGGAACGTCACGGCAAGGATGAATACTCCATACGTGAAGAAATTCACCGAGGAGCGGGAACTCACGGTGATGCTTGCTCGTGGATGTCAGTGCCTCCGGAACGTTTGGCAGCATCGAATTGAGCAAGCGAGGAGCTTGCCGCGGAGGTCGCGGCGATCCTTGCTTTCCAGCGCGATCAACAACCAGGACAAAGTCGGCTTGCTCTTATTCTCCGAAGAGGTCGAGCTTTTCATCGCCCCGAAGAAGGGGCGTCTCCATACCTTGAGGTTGATTCGCGAAATGCTCTATCTTCCAACCCGCGGCAGGCGGAACCAATCTGCGCTGCGGCCCTTGAGTATCTCCAACAAGCTCATTTCGCGGCGGCGCGGTGGTGTTTGTGATCTCTGATTTCCCTCGCTCCCGATTACAGCAAGCCGCTCACGGTCACGAGTCGCCGCCATGATCTGGCGGCCATGCCCGCTGCAATTGATCCGGGCGAGGAGCGGTTGCCCAACGTGGGTTTGATAACGTTCGAGGACGCCGGAAACCGGCGAGCAAGTCGAGATCAACAGCATCCAGTTCCGGCATTCGCGAGGCGTTCGCCGCAGAAGAAAAGCGCCGGCGCAAGAACCTCGACAAGTTGTTTGGATCCCGGGATGTCGATGTGGTTCCGCTCGCCACGGACGAAGACTATCTCATCCCTCTCGCGGTGCGTTCTTCGAGCGGCGGCAGAAAGGAGGCGGCTGCACGACCTCCGCCATCGCGCTCCCCTGAACCCCTGCTCCGATCCACGATATTGTCGGGCCGCTCTGGATTTTTCCTTATCCGCTTTGGGTCATCGTGACGGTGGCTCTGGCAGGCCTCGCGCCTGCTCGGTCTCGGTTTTCTGGCTGACCCGGCGCAAACGCGCGCTGGCGCCGCAGACCCCGGACAGCGCGCTCTGGCCGCGCTCGAGGAATTGCGCGGGGGAGTCAGCGAGTCGGACTCATATGGCTTTGGCGTGAAGGTCTCCGATTGTCTGCGCACCCTGCATTCGCGATCAGCACGGCCTTGATGCGATAACTCGCACCTCCCTCGAGTTCCTCGAGGCCCTTCCGCGATCATCCGGCGTTTTCAAGCGGGGAGAAGGCCGCGCTTTCTGAGTTTCTCGAGTCGCGTCGATTTGCTCAAACATGCGCGGCTGCCGGCTGCCGCCGCCGACCTATGCGTTCTTTGCTTTCGATTGGGGAGCGCCTGGTCAATGGAGAAAGCCCGGATCGGGGCAGGGGCGTTGAAAAATGAGCGGGGGAACTCCATTCTGGCTTCAGCTTTCGCCCATCCGTGGGTGTTGCTGCTTTCTTCTCTTGCTGCCGGTTTTGGCTGTGCTAGAGGACGCCTTAGGTGGAACCCCGGGCGTAACCTTCTCGACCACCGCGACCCTCTCTGCGTTGGGGCGGAGGAGCGTGTCTCTGAGCCGGTGCTTTGCTGGCCCTCCTCGCTCATTTGGCTCTGGCCAGTCTGATCATCGGCTTGGCGCGGCCCCAGCTCGGGCGTACTCTGACCAGCGTTCAGGCGAGCGGCGTCGACATCATGTTGGCGCTGGACGTGTGCGTTCCATGCTGGCCGAAGATTACAACATCGGAGCGCAACGCGCCAATCGCATCGATGCGGTGCAAAGAGGTGACCGAGCAATTTATCCGGCAACGTCCAAACGACCGGATCGGGATCGTGGCCTTTGCGGGAGCGGTCTTACTTTGTGTGAGCCCGCTCACGCTTGACCATGACTGGCTGATTCAGAACCTTGATCGCCTGCAAATTGGGATGGTCGAAGATGGCAGCACGGCGATCGGCTCCGCTATCGCCTCGGCGGCAAAACCGCCTGAAAGACAAGGAAGCCAAGAGCAGCTTATCGTCCTGCTTACCGACGGGGACAACAACGCGGGTCGCGTCACGCCGCTTCACCGCGACGGAAGCCTCCAAGGCTCTGGGGGTTCGGATTTACACCATCGGCGCCGGCACGAATGGAGAGGTGCCATTTCCTTTCAGCGATCCTTTTGGACGCACCGTCTACCGGAATGTTCACATGGAGTATAACGACGATTTGCTGAAGCAGATCGCCTCGATTTCGATGGGCAAATATTTTCGCGCAGCGACACGAGCTCGTTGAAAGAGGTCTTCAATGAGATCGATCGTATGGAGAAGACCAAGGTCAGCGTCGAAAAGACCACCGGACTATCGCGACCTCTTTCCGATCTTTCTATTGGCTGGTTTTGTTCTGCTCCGGATCCGAGGTTCTTCTTTCCCAGACCGTATGGAGACGTCTTCCCTGACCTTCTCCCAGCCGGCCTGGTTCTTCGCCTTGGCGATCGTGCCGATCATCGGAGGACTTCACTACTGGTCGCAGCGCCGCAGTGCTGCATTGTTCTCCAGGGTGGTTGCGCCGCGGCTTCGAGCGCAGCTTGCCGGGCGCGGTCAGCATCGGGCGGCGGACTCTGAAGTCGATCTTGATCCTGGCCGTATTCAGCCTGATCGCGGTGGCTCTGGCGAGGCCCCAGATGGGATTTATTCAGCGTGAGGTCAAACAACGTGGGCGCGATGTGATCATCGCCATCGACACCTCCCGCAGCATGCTGGCGACCGATGTGGCGCCCAGCAGGCTCGCGCGGAGCGAAACTCTGTGGCGCAGGATTTGCTCCGCCTCGTGCGGGGCGATCGGCTCGGCTTGATAGCCTTTGCCGGCTCGGCGTTTCTGCAAGCTCCGCTGACCCTCGACTACAGCGCGGTGCTGGCTTCGCTCGACGAGCTCGACACCGCAGTCATTCCGAAGGGCGGAACGAACATCGCCGAAGCCATTCGCATGGCCGAACAGGCTTTCGGAAAGGGAGAGGGCACACGCGAGCCCATGATCATCCTGACGCGACGGGGAGGAACTGGATGCCGACGGAGTCTCCGCGGCGAAGCGGGCCGCAGCGCTCGGAGTAAGCGATCTTCACGGTGGGAATCGGTTCCGCGAGAGGGTTCTCTGATTCCTTTGCGCACGGAAGGCGGCGGGACGGACTTCGTCCGGGACTCGAGACGGCAAGCCCGTCCAAAGTCGGCTGGATGAAAAAGAGGCTTAAAGAAATCGCCCGAGGCCGGAGGCGGATTTTATGAACCGCTCGGGCCGGAAGCAGCGCAGAAGATTTTTGAGAATGGAATTCTGAAAATTGATGAGACCGAAACCGGAATCATGACTTCCCGGCAGCCGATTGAACGCTATCAATGGCCGCTGAGTCTTGGCGCGGGCTTGCTCGCGGTCTGGTTGATTCTCAGCGATCGGAAGAGGAGACCTTCCTCGGTCCGCCAGGGCGCGCTGGCGGCAATCTTCTCGGGATTTCGGTTTCCGCGTCGCCCGCCGTTACGGGTCTCGAAGGAATATCAGGCGGGCAACTTCGAAAAGGCGAAGGCGGAATTTGAGAGGCGATTGCAGGCCGCGCCGGATTCGGACAAGCTGAACTTTCAACGCCGGGGCGGCTTCCTACAAGTCTGGCGACTTTGCCAAGGCGGTGGATCATTTTACGAAGGCATTGCTGAGCGACGACAAGAAGCTTCGAGAGGATGCGTCCTATAATCTTGCCAATTCGCTGGTGCGTCGCGGCGAGGCCGCAAAGGGAAGCGAGGAAAAAAGCGGATTGGAAGAACGCCATTCAGCACTACACGGAGGGCGCTGAATATTGATCCTAAGAACAAAGAGGCGGAGGGAAAATCGCGACATTGTCAAGAAGTTGCTCGAAGATCTCAGCAAAAGCAAGAGCAGGCCAACGCCAGAACAGCAACGACCAGCAGCAGAAGCAGGATCAGCAACAGAAGCAGGACCAGCAACAGAAGCAGGACTCAGCAGCAGAAGCAGGATCAGCAAAGAAGCAGGATCAGCAGCAGAAGCAGGACCAGCAGCAGAAGCAGGATCAGCAGCGAAGCAGGAGCAGCAAGCAGGATCAGCAGCAGAAGCAGGACCAGCAGCAGAAGCAGGATCAGCAGCAGAAGCAGGATCAGCAGCAGAAGCAGTATCAGCAGCAGAAGCAGGATCAGCTGGCAAGCAGCATAGCAGCTGATCAGCAGCAGTGAAGCAGGATCAGCAGCAGAAGCAGGGAAATGATCAGGAAGACCACCGCAGGCGGACGCAGCAACAGCGGAAATAGCCGCGATCAAAAACAGGAGGAACAAAAGGAACCAGCGCGACAGGAGATGGCGCAAAACCGAGCCCAAGACAAAGGACAACCCCAACCCACCCCTGCAGCCGACTCCCGGAGAAAGTGAAACGAGGAGAAATCAAGCCCAACCAGGGTAAGGAAAAGGCCGACACTTCCGGTAGCGCTGGCTCGGAGGCTGAGCCTCGTGGAGAAGGAAGTGAGATGAGCGCCGCCCAGGCTAACGGATTGCTAAATTCTCTTCGCTCGGAGGAGGAACGCGTGCGATTGATGCAAAGGCACGAAACGGAGGAGACTTTGAAGGATTGGTGATGAAGACTCGAACGACGCAGTTTCTTGGCACCTTAGCCCTCGCTCTCTTCGTTTTGACGCGAACGGGCGAGGCCAACAGGTTCAGGGCCGAACTGTCTCAAGAATATGCCGCGGTAGGTCAGCCCGTTCGGTTGAATATTACGGCGACCGGCGAACGGGGCGCCCAAGTCCCCCAACAATTGAGTACATCGACGGCATCGACGCCCGTTTCGTCGGGAAGTCCGAACAGATGCAATGGCAGTTGAATGGGCGTGGGGTGAACTCGAGTTCGACGGCCTACGTATAGTTACCTGATCGTCCCACTGCGGCAGGGTGACTTCACGATTCCTCCCATATCGGTCACCGTTGGCGGAAAGAGCGTGAAGATGGCGCCTCTGGACCCTGAGGGTTGCCGGCGGTCAGGGATCCCTGTGTTGCCGGCGATTCCCGTTCCTCAAGGTCAAAAGGGGCCGGCAAGGTTCGGCGCCTCCGGCCGTCGTGCAATCAACGCCTCGCGCGCAGGTTTCCCGGTCGGACGAGAAAAAAGTCGCGTTCGGAGATCTGATCATTCCCAAGAAAACGGTGTATGTGGGGGAGGTCATGCCGGTCGAGTTGAGGTTCTATTTTGATGCCAGCTATCCCGTTCGACTTCCGGATCGCCCCACGTTCGCCGGCGATGGCTTTACGGTAATGCGTCTGACGAAACCCATTGAAAAGCAGCAGGAGGTTGATGCGGGCGGACCTACAACGTAGTATATTTTTCAGACGGCCATTTCGGCCGCGAAGGCGGGGAACCTCGAAATTCCCGCAGGAAGCATCGAATCCCAAATTCAGGTTCCCACCAGAGTCCTCTTCAGGGAATCGATGACCTGTTCGGAAGCTTTTTCGGAAGCATGATGTCGTCCGGGGGATATCCGACAGATCACTGTGCCGACTCAATCTCGCAAAGTTAGAGGTAAAGCCGCTGCCCAAAAGATGGCCGGCCCGCGGACTTCAGCGGAGCGGTCGTGGCTAGTTTTCTCTGGAAGCTTCCGCCTCGCCAAAGCAGTCTGCGGCCGGCGACCCGATCTCCTTCAACGTCACGGTCTCCGGCGCGCGGAAACTTTGACGCGATGCGGCGCGCCTTCACTACATCGATAGCGAGGGGTGGAAGTACGTATCCGCCCGCGAGAAAAGTTCGAATCCAGCCCGAGCGATCCCATCGGTTCAATGGCGCAAAGCGCTTTGAATACATGCTCGTTGCGCGCGAAGATCGTTCGAAGACGCCCGTGGCGCAGGTCTCTTTCTTTGATCCATCGCTCGAGAAATACGTGACCATTAAGAGCAGCCCGATTGAGGTCGCCGCGAAGGGCACCGCGGTTCAAGCGCACAGTGGCGGCTGCAACCCCGGCCGCTCAGCCACAAGCCAGCGCGACTCCGGAATCGAAGCCGGTCCAGAACGAAAGTTCGCTGGCCTCCGACTTCTCCCCGGGAGCTTTACGTCCTTTGCCTACGACCGGAGGTTTCTGGTCATGAATGGCGCCCTGGCCGCCGCCTGGCTCCGTTGCCTTTGCGCTGGGTGGGACGCGTGGTGCCGGTTCGGCTTTCGCCAAGTGAGCCGCCGCGCGGCGTGGTATTCGAGGGGCTCGTTCGCAGGATGGAAGATCCCGAAGTGCGAACCAGCCGAATTCTTCGATACTGCCGAGAAATTCGTCTTCCTAAAGCTGAACTCCAATGGGACCGCCGCGGACGCCCGCGATGTTGCTGGAAACGTCCCGCGTCAGCGATACAACCAAAACCGGCATCCGCACGATCTCTCAATCAGCACGACGAATGGAAGTTTTCGCCAACGGCGCGCCCAAAAATCTCAATCCGGACGAGAAGCGGCAGATGCCGGACTCAGCCGAATTTTGACCGTGAATTGCGCGCGTAAATTTTCTCGTCGGACTTCTTTGACGGCGCTTTGGGCGAAGGCGGACACCCTCCAGGAAGGCGAACGCCGCGCTCTGCGAAAGGCGATTATCCCGCGGCGATCCGCGCGTTTGAATCCGCCTTCGGCGGGCGCCGAGCGCAGGGATACCGGCCACAGCCTCGGAACGGTTTGAGCGGCAAGGATGGACAGTGTCCGCGCGCCGCGCGCCAACTTTCGCCGAGCGATCCTCTCGATCCGCGACTGGGGATGCACGGATCGCGCTCTCCGAATCGAGCGCTCGCACGGAGTGTCCTCCGTCCCGTCGAGTTGGCGCGAACGCGTGGCGGAGCGCGCGCCGTTGAAAGCGCTGGCGTAGTGGCTGGATCCATCGTGGCTTGGCTGGGAGCTTTTCTTCTTCTCCTTTTGCTGGTCTTCGCCAGGGGTGGCCGCTTCCTACCGCGGGCGCGAAGTCGCTGGCGGCCGCGGGAGTGGGACTCTTCGCGGTCGGCTTCCTCGCTGATCCGCGCGTCTGCGAGAAGAACGTTGCCGTCGTCTCGCAGAAAGAGGGGCGGCCTCTTCTTCGTCGCCGGCGGATCAATCTCCCGCGCTCCTTCGGCTTCCTTGGCGCTTCGCCGGTCCGAGTCTTGGGGTCGCAAGCGGTGAGTGGACGCGTTGCGGCGCGCCGGCCGGGAGAGCGAGGCTGGGATTCCCAGCGAATCGCCAGCAGCCGTGGTGCCGGCCGCGTGAGACGGATCTCCGCGGTTATCGCCCTGATGGCGGTAGCCTTTTTCGATTCTTTGCCACCCGCGGGAGCCATGGAGTGACAGGCGTCGTGTCCGGAGACTCCAGGTCCCTTTCCCTTGGTGAGGCCATTTTCGGGGGGGAGTTTCCGGCTTGGCTCGTTGACATCGGAGCGGCGAGTGCCAGGGCTTCGTGGCTCTGGGCATCCGAGGCGAGGCAGATCATTGTGGAAGTCGAGGGCGGAACGAATGGTTTGGCCCGAACGCTCTGGCAATCCTCGACGCCAGTGCACAAGGCGGTTATGCTCGCAAGGAAGCGCCTGCGCCAGTCGGATTCGAGCAGGTCGGAAAGATACTCCCGGAAAAAGTCCGAACGGAAGCGGCTTTCAAGCCAGAGACGGCCTTTTGGCGCCGTCGCACGGTGTTGTCCGATCCAAACAACGTCGCGAAATGGTGCATAGGATCGGCGCGGTGGAACCCGTCCGCGACATATCCTCTCCGCGATGCTTCGCTCATTCCGAGCCAGGTCCTGAACAACCGGGACAGAATCGGTGTCGTGAAGCCTTCCCGGTGACGCGCCATTTCTCGTGGAAGTGACGGTGGCCAAACGCGAGCAAACCAGGACCCAGCCGGCGCTCTTCGCAAGGCAATCAAGCTCTCGATTTTCAGATTCAACGTATTGACGTCAAGAATAAAGTGACCGGCTGGCGCCGCATGGAAAATTTCTGCAGCGGGTCGGTCTGGATTTCTCGACGACGCGGACCGGATTCCGCTTGCGCGCGGAAGTGGACATTTTTATCGAGCTGCGTCTTCTGGCGAATTGGAAAGCTTGCATTTTGACTGAGCCATTTCGCCGAATTCTTAGCGCCGTTTGTGGTGCTCTCGAGCTGCTGGGCAATAACGCCAGGGCTTGGACCATGCCTTTCGAGCTGGAGGCGTCATGGAACTCCGTCTCCACTTCGCTTGCTGTTTTTTCTCGGATCAGGGTCTTTTTCGCCAGCTTTGAGTTTGAAGTCCTGCGCTCCGCTTTCGGGCGTTGCGATTTTCAAGCAGAAGTGATAGGGCTCTCCGTGCGGATCGCCAAGCGCCCTATGACACGGGATGAATAGAAGAGAGTTTCCTCAAACGTTCTGGCAGCGATCCCCCCTGCCGTCCATCATTATCTGGCGATTTCTTGCCAACATCGATGCAGGCCGCCTTGACAGGCGCCGATGATTCGGCGCGTGCGGCCTGCGGACTCGGCATGGCCAACCGCCGCGAAGCTGGGAAAGGCTCAAACAAGATGTCGGGGGACATCCTTATCAAAGTGCAGTCACCGTTCGCGGACTGCGAGGGCGGAGCGGAGAGTGCAGCCTGTCAAGAGGTCATTAAGAATCTGCAAAACCCTTTCTATATTGGCGACCAGGCTGGTGCGACGCAAACCACTGGTTGGGTGGACGGATGGATCTCCGCACCGAGCACGTATGCAGTCGCCGCCAGGAATGCCGATGACGTTGTCGCGGCGGTCAATTTGCACGCGAAAACAATCTGCGACTTGTCGTCAAAGGCGGTGGCCACAGCTATCAGGGCACCTCCAGCGCGGCGGACTCTCTGCTTATCTGGACGCGGGCGATGAACAACATCGTCCTGCATGCGACGCATTCGTCGCCCAGGGATGCGAGGGGAGTCAGGCTCCGCAGCCTGCTGTCACCATTGAATCGGGCGCGATGTGGATCGACGCTCTACAATGCTGTGACGACCGATGGCTGGCCGCTACGTTCAGGGCGGCGGCTGCGCGACCGTCGGTGTCGCGGGACTCATCCAAAGCGGCGGGCTTCGGGAGCTTCTCGAAGAACTATGGGATGGCCGCCGGCGGGCTGTTGGAAGCGGAAATCGTGACCGCAGATGGCGCCGTGCAAACCGCCAACGCCTGCACGAATCCTGAGTTATTCTGGGCGATCAAAGGCGGCGGTGGTGGCAGCATGGGCGTTGTCACCAAGGTCACGCTCAGGACGCGCGAACTTCCCGCCTTCTTTGGCGGAGTCAGCGCCAACGATCAAGGCTGCGTCGGATGCAGCCTTCCGCCAGCTGGTTGGCCAGTTCATAAGCTTTACAGCGACAGCCTCTTTCAATCCTCATTGGGGCGAGAGCATCGCCTTTCGGTCCGATAATACGCTCGCCATCACGATGCTATTCCAGGGCCTCGACAAGCAAGAGGCGGACAACGTCTGGCATCCATTCCTCGATTGGGTGGCAAAATCGCCTGAAGACTATACGCCGATCGAAGCGGCGCCGAAGATCGGGATCAGGCCCGCCCGACACTGGTGGGATGCTGATTACATAAGGAAGAACCTGCCTGACGCGGTGTTTTCCGACACGAGGCCGGGCGCGCCTGAAACCCATGTTTGGTGGGTGAGCAATCAAATCGAGGTGGGCGTCTTCTTGCACGGCTATGAGTCCGCCTGGCTACCCGCCTCGCTTTTGGAGAAGGAACAGCAGAAGCACCTCGCAGATGCTCTCGTCGCCAGCAGCAGACATTGGGAGGTTGCCTTGCATTTCAACAAGGGACTTGCTGGAGGCCCTCCTGAAGCGGTGGCGGCGGCCAGAGACACTGCGACGAATCCAGCGGTGCTGAGTGCCTTCGCTCTTGCGATCATTGCCGGCGGGGCCCGCCGGTCTACCCTGGTATTTCCGGCCATGAACCTGATCTGACTGCCTCGCGCAAAGATGCGGTTGCGATCGACAAGGCGAGCGGATGAACTGGCGAAAAAGATCGTGTAGCGGATGCCGGGTCCTATGTGTCGGAGAGCAACTTTTTTCGATCGGTCCCTGGCAACGATCCTTTGGGGGACTCTGAACTCACCCAAGATTGCGAGCGTGCGAAGGCGAAATACGATCCCGGGGCGGGCTTTTCGTCCGTCCACCACGGCGTGGGTAGCGAAGAATGGAGCGCCGATGGGGTTTCGCCGGTTGACTCCAGACGGAATGCCGCAATGTCCCATTGTCTCTCGGAAAAATGAAGCCGTCCCACCGGGTAATCGGGAACAACGGAACAGGAAACCCGCTTAAGCGATCACACCGGAGCCTGGTCGTTAGATCATAGAAGTCAAAAAAGACGGCGTATTGCTCAAATGGACGCCTCGCGAGGCTGATACAAAACTCGAGGCCGGTGAATCGTCTCACGCCACGACAGCCCAACGCTGAAAAGCGGCAAAACCGCTAAGAATCTGTGAAAAATTGTGAAAGCTGCCGCCTTCGCCCACAGGGTTGCGCGTCTATTGGCTTGGCTCTGCGTTGCTCGGGCGGGACAGCCGACCGAAGGAGACAGCCTGCCGAAGGCAGTGCCCGCAGGGCGATGCAAAGCATCGGCAACACCGCTGCGGGTATTGCCGCCGCCCTCACGCCTTGGCCAAGCCAAAAATCCAGCAGCAACGCGGCACTTTGTAATTTTTTTCACAGACTCTAAGGCAATCCTGATCCTTGAGAAATGCCCTTGCCGGGATCGGAAGAGTCCCGGCGTCGGACCGAAAAAGCGCTGAAAATGCTTGCTTGGGGCGTTAGAGTGCGTTCTGATCCCGGAAAGCCGCACGCCACCGCGATTCTCGGCAGCGGACATCTTCTGATTTTGTTGCGCCGCCAACATTTTGCGCGCGTGACTCAGACGGACTCATAGCAAATACTGGCGGAGCCTCGTGCAAGCCGCTGTGTTGCCGAGACGAGCGGCGCAAATGGCTGCGGCCCAGGAACGGCAGCAAGTTCCCCGAAAGAGAGTTCATCCGGGCAAAAATTGGTCCCCAGGGTGGTAGAGCGACGGACGGTGGCACGACCAACCGATTGCCAGTTCAAATGGGCCTGGTTTCAAAGCGCACGTCTTCGGACCCGAATTTCTGGGAAGGCCGCCGCAAAAAGCAAGGAATTCGTGTTTCTTCGAAGTCGGCAAGCTCGTCCGGGGGCGAGAGTGAGCGCTCTTTGCGGGGGCCCCACAATCGGCGACTTACCTACTTGACTCGGCGCTTCTCGCCGAAGGACGTAGTCAACACTCGTTTCGGCCAGACGTGCTCCCTCCTCGAGGGCATGCTGTCAGCTTTTTGATGGCCCAATACGGTTCTTCGCGGTAATTCTGCGCGCGAGAAAGACGAGATTCGCTTACCGGCTTCGCTGATGAGTTTCATCGGCAAACTGTGGATCGCTGATCATCCCACCAGCTTCTGGTCTTCTCGAATTCGGCCGCGCCCGCCTACGGATCCGTCTGGAGCAGGTTTTTATAGAGGGACCGGATAGCCTCCTGGCGATCGGAATCTTTGCGTCATGACACACTTCCGCCGTGGAGGAGAAGACATCAATCAGATCCACACCTGCGAGCTCCGGAGCTTTCTGCTTGCAGCATAGGACTACAGATTTGTCGACACCCTAGCCTCTCAACCCGGTCGGTTGCTGAGATTCTGCCAAAAAAGTGGCAATTGCGTCAGACGGCTTGTGCGAGCCGCTCAGCGACTCGCACAGAAAACGAATGCGGTTTTCCAAAGAGCCGCCGTATTGATCGGTGCGACGATTGCTGATCGGCGAAAGAAACTGGTGAAGCAAGTAGCCATGAGCGGCTTGGATCTCGATCACTTTGAGGCCGCTGTCGTGCGCGCTGCGCCGCGAGCCCCCACGCCTGAACGTACTGATGCCTGCTTCGTCCAGTGGCAGAATGGGATCGGGTCTTGCTCGGTGAAGGGTAAGGGACTTTAAGCCGACGGCCGGCCACCCTCCTTCTTCGGCTGTCTTTAGACTCACTTTCTGACCCTTTCACTCCAGATCTGAGCGCTGGCCTTGCGTCGCCGCATGGGCGAGCTGGATCCCGGCGGCCGCTCCCTGTGTTCTGTGCACGTTCCCACCCGATGTCTGTGCGAACTGCCCCGCTTGGGAAGCTGCATCACGCCAAGTTCGGTGTTTTTGAACAGTAGGAAAAAGAAGGGGCATCGAGAAAATACGCAGCTCATATCTGCTCGAAGGAAATCTTCTGACCGCCTCGAAAGGATTGGGTATATTGAGCTGGCAACTCCTCCGGCGCTTACCGGAGCCGAGTCGGTGATTGATGAAACTCTGCTTCTCGCAACACGCGCAGCCTTCCCCGTGCGGATCAAGACGTAGCCGTGTGGTTGCCGCGATACCCTCAGGGCCGCTCCTTTTGTGACGAAGGGCCTTTCGACCTCCCGATAGAAACCACTGTTTCACTTCGATCGGCGAAGCTTCGCGAGGACCGTTCAGCCGGGCGAGCTTTTGCTGCGTGACCACAAGCCCCCCAGGATCTCCCGCTGAACCTGCCGAAGTCGGCAGACTCCGCCCGCCAAGTTTGCCACGCGACGCAGCAATGATCCTGAGATCGCCGGGCGCGGAGAATCGTGGCTTTGCGGGTTAAGGGCAAGGGGGCTTTTTCCTTACGAGATCCCAATGAAAAAGAAACCAATCTACCAAATCACTCTACGTGCAGGTGATCGCCGCGATCATCATCGGAGTCCTGCTCGGTCACTTTCTGCCCGGCACCGGCGAGGCGATGAAGCCGCTCGGCGATGGCTTTATCAAGCTCATCAAGATGATGATCGCCCCGATCATTTTCTGCACGGTGGTGGTCGGCATCGCCGGCATGGAGGACATGAAGAAGGTGGGCAAGACCGGCGGGTCTTGCACTGCTCTATTTCGAGATTGCTCAGCACGATCGCGCTGATCGTGGGGCTCATCATCGTCAACGTGGTCAGACCCGGAGCGGGCATGAATATCGACCCGGCGACGCTCGACGCCAAGCGCGATAGCGCAATACACCGGCCTGGGCAAGATGCAGACCACCACTGAGTTCATCATGCACATCATTCCCACGACGATCGTCGATGCGTTCGCCAAGGGGGAGATACTCCAGGTGCTACTGATCTCGGTGCTGTTCGGGTTCGCCCTGCACACCTTCGGTGGCAGGGGCACGCTGGTCTTTGACCTCATCGAGAAGATCGTCTCACGTTCTGTTTGGGATCGTAGGCATCATCATGAAGGTCGCGCCCATCGGCGCTTTCGGCGCGATGGCGTTCACCATCGGCAAATATGGCGTCGCTTCCCTGTTGCCGCTCGCTAAGCTGATGGCGACGTTCTACGCCACCTGCCTGGTGTTCATCTTTGTCGTGCTGGGGACGATCGCCCGCGCACACGGCTTCAGCATCTGGAAGTTCATCAGGTACATCAAAGAGGAACTCCTCATCGCGCTTGGCACTTCGTCCTCCGAATCGGTGCTGCCGCGCATGATGGCGAAGCTCGAGAACCTCGGCGTCAAGAAGTCGACCGTGGGGCTCGTGGTTCCTGACCGGCTATTCGTTCAACCTGGACGGCACGGCGATCTACCTGACGATGGCTGCAGTGTTCATCGCTCAGGCGACGCAACACCCCGCTCTGACCTCATCCAGCAGCTTTACCCTGCTGGGAGTGTTGCTGCTCACCTCCAAGGGAGCGGCAGGCATCACCGGCAGCGGCTTTATCGTGCTGGCCGCGACCCTCTCGGCGGTTGGCCACGTTCCTGTCGCAGGTCTCGCGCTCATCCTCGGTATCGATCGCTTCATGTCAGGAGGCGAGGGCGCTTACCAATCTCATCGGCAACGGCGTCGCCACAGTGGTCGTCGGCAAGTGGTGCAAGGAACCCCGACGTTGAGCAAATGCGTGTCGCCGTCTCGACCAGGAAACCGACATGGAGGCAGACGCGCACCTGAAATAGTCCTGGATCAAAGGGAGGCACATGGAGATATCCGACAAACGAGCAGGTCACGGTGATGAAAAGAAAGTCGAACCTCGCGGTCGGAGGCGCAGTAGCTCAGGTTTTGGGCAGCCTCCTAGCCTGAAATACTTCACGAAGTTCAGCGATTTGCACCGGGGTCAGAAAGCGTAGCAATACGTAACTGAACGAAGTACAAT
>ERZ1370068.6875-contig-583_pt1 | contig 40365 bp, 52 predicted proteins | sample MGYA00561227_ERZ1370068 | MGnify/ENA primary metagenome ERZ1370068 (study PRJEB38410, sample SAMEA6850437) | metagenome | study: Metagenomic assessment of the ecological functions of the soil: analysis of the soil microbiota associated with the... | reverse complement strand
TCGTCGGCGACCCGGCCCTGGCCCGGGTAACGAAAGGCGCTGCTCCAGGGCGAGATTGTTCCAGCTGCCCATGGCAGATCCTGCGCCACTTCCGCAGGACTCGCACATGTCGTCGCGGGCCCACACCGACTACGTCTACATGGACCGCGGCTCGGCCGAGCATCGTCACCATGTGGCTGCCGATCGGTGACTGCCCGGTGCCGTCGCGGGCCTGAAGTCTGACCTGCCTTGGAGGGCTCGCACGCCATCGTCCGAGCACGACCTGGACGTACCAAGGCCGCGCCGCACCGACCGTCCTGGCGACACCGCGCCCGATCAGCCACGACCTCGGCTGGACCGCGGAGCAAGCTCGGCGGCCGGTCGCTCTACGCCGACTACAAGGCCGGCGACGTGGCTGATCCACTCCCCGCACCTGGTGCGGTCGAAACCCCGCTCGACACGACGACAGACCGACGCGGATGTCTGTCCGCCGACGTCCGCTTCACCTGCCCGACCACCGGTCGAGCCGGATCCCGCTGGCTGACCCCATGGTCCGGAGCGACGACGGCGCAAGTGCGGATTCCAGGCACTCGCGCGGGTGACGAGCACTGCTCGTCCGTGCGATGTTCCGGGATTACTGTCCGCCGATCGGTGGCGGGCGCGCGGATAATGGCACACTGAGTGAACCTGATCCATGCTGGCCGGAGCGGCCGAAAGAGCAGGACGATGACCGTCCCCACCATCCGGTGACCGTGGCTTCGCCTTTGGGTGTCCCAGCAGCCATCAGTGAAAAAGGCCGAGTTCTGGCTCCACATCTCTTCGGAGGAGCAGCTGAAGCGCTTCAAGAAGCGCGAGAAGGACCTCGCTGAAGACGCTGGAAGCTGACCGACGAGGACTGGCGCAATCGGCGAGAAGCGCGTCAGTACGTGGCAGGCTGTCGAGGACATGGTCGCGCGGACCAGCGTCGAGCCCCGCGCCCTGGCACCTGATCCCGGCGGATTCGAAGCGTTACGCGCGGGTCGCGGTGATCGACACGGTGATCTCCGAGATCGAGGAGGGCATGCGCCGCCACGGGATCGAGCCCCCGGAGCCGATCGACCGCTGACGACTCAGTCCGGGGCTCGCGGGCGCTTCGCGCGCTCCCGGGGACGCATCCTCAGGCCGGCGACGACGATGACCACCGCGCCCGCGAGGGCGACGAAGATCGCGTAGTGCAGGTCGTATGGCTCCGTCGTGGCCGGCGAGCGTGAAGCGGCGGGCGGTCCAGCGATCCGGTAGAGAACGATCGCCGCCGCCCAGCAGCCTGCCGCCACGAACAGCGCCCACTCGCGCAGCGGCCGCGGCGGCACGTAGCCGCCGCCGCCCTGCAGCGCCAGGAAGGTGGTGGCCCCCGCGATCAGCACCAGGGCGGCCCTCGGCCCAGCCGAAGCGCGCCGATACCGGTCGGCGACCAGGTCGTTCGAGATCGGCGACTCGTACCAGGGCAGCAGCAGGCTCCCGACCATCACCGCGGCGCCGGTCACGGCGATCCGCTCGTTCGGTCCCAGGCCGCGGAAGTCGTTCCCGAGCAGCTGCGCGGGCGGATCGGGTCTCTAGTCGAGCGGCTCGCGGCCACCGTAACCGCCCTCGAGGTCGTGCCAGTAGCCGACCTCGTCCTCGCCGAGCTCCCAGCACAGATAGACCTCGCGCCCGTCCATCAGCGCGGGAAGTCGCACCAGTCCCCGGTCGATGTCGCGCAGGACGATCCCGGCCCGCTCGACGGTCTCGAGCAGCCGCCTGACCTCGAGGAAGGCCACTCCGACCTGACGTCCCTGCTCGCCGCCGCCGTTGGTCGGCGCGGCTTCGGAGAGAGCCTCGTGGGCCTCGGTATCGGTGAGCTCGTCCTTGGCCTCCTGGAGCTGGCTGAGCAGCGCGGTCGAGCTGAGGCAGCAGGGCGTTCGCCTCCTCCCGGTGAAGTGGCGCTCGTGGACCAGTTCGGTGCCTTCGTCGGTCACGCGCGCGCTGCGGCGATCTGCGACGCAAGACGCTCACGGAGCAGCTCGGCGTCCGCCTCGCCGATGGTTCGCAGCTGGCCCTGGAAGGCGAGATGCCAGTGATCCGGGGCCACTTCCGGACGTGCTCGAGCTCCGTCGCGAGCTCCTCCGCCGGGACGAACCGATCCTCTGGCAGGATCAGCACCGGCTCCGGCCTCGACGCGCCAGGGTAGGCCTCGGCCTTGCCCTTCTTGCCCGGAGCCAGATCCGGGCGCGGTCCTCGAACATCTCGGACTTCACCCGGGCGATTCCGCCGAACGCCTTCACGCCGGTGACGTAGAAGAAGACCTCGTCGCCGGGCTCGAACTGCTCAGCCTGCCGGCGACGGCCCTCCTTGAACCCGATCACGTCGAAGCCGCGCTCGACGTTGATCCGGAAGTTCTCGAGCGACCCCGTGAGGATCCAGGTCGTCGGGCGCTCCTCGGTCACGGCACGATTCTACGGAGCGTCGGCGCGGCGATCCTCGGACGCCGCCCGCCGCAGTCCGTCCAGGAGCTTCTCGACCTGGGTCCCTCAGGTAGCTCTTCGTGTGGAGCGCGGCGCCCACGCGTCCCCGCAGCGACTGCGACCTCGATCGGGCCTCGATCCCGAGCTCCACCTCCGTGAAGGTCCCGTCCTGTGCCTGGGTGAGCAGCCAGTGCGCGTAGAAGCCCGAGACCTGGCACTTCATCTTCAGCTCGTGCAGGTCCTCGAGCTCCTCGACCTTGAAGGTCGTCGTCGCCTTCGTTCCGAGCGGCCCGCGACCGGTGATGTCGAAGGTCGAGCCCTTCTCGATCTGGATCGGCACGCCGGTCACCGCCAGCACGTCCGCCGGTCCCAGTCGGGCTTCTCGCACGGGTCGCAGAGGATCTCCCAGACCTCGGTCGACGGGCGCCTGGATCAGGGCCTGCTGCTCCAGGAGGACATCAGGACCGGACCGCCTCGCGCGTCCGCTCGGCGAGGGCGGGCGCCCCGAGCTCCTCGTACTCCGGTCGCCGCGGCGTCGAGCAGCTCGTCGGCCGCCGCGGGATCCGGACTCGACCAGGAGCCTGCCCCGCACCATCAGACAACGCGCCGCGTCGAGGGGCCGGCCGAGCTCGAGCCAGCGTGCACGGGCCTCCTCGATGGCAGCCGCGCATCCTGCCGCGTCCTCGGCGCGGCCCCGGCGTGCCTCCGTGCCCTGGCGGCCTGGCCGACCGGGTAATGGAGACCGTCCCGCGAGCCGCTCCGCCTCCTCGGCCGCGGCCCGGGCCTGCTCGCCGCGGCCGGCGAGCGCGAGGGCCACGGCGCGGGCCGAGATCGCCTCGACGGATTGCGCGATCAGGCCGGCCCGCTCGCAGATGTCGAGCGCCCGGGCGAGCTCGGTCTCGGCGCCGCGTCAGGTCGCCGCTGCTCGCGCAGCGCGCGCGCCGAGCCAGAAGAGGCCTGGAAGGCCACCTCCGAGCGGCCGACCTGCTCGCCCAGCTCGTGGGCGCGCGTGCAGCAACTCGCGGATCGCGTCGTCCCAGCGGGCCCTCGCGCCAGCTGCAGCACGCCGCGCATCAGGTCCGGGAAGCAGAGCTTGCCGGTGCAGGCCCTCGCGCTCGGCCAGGCTGCGCGCTGACGCCTCGGTCGCCCGCTCGACCGCGTCCCAGTCGGCCCCGTGGACCGCGAGCTGCGCGAGGGAGGCGTGCAGCTCGACCTGCGAGGGCAGGTCGCCCGACCTCCTGGGCGAGCTCCAGCGCCTCCCGGTAGGCACTCGGCGCGCGCCCTCGTAGTCGGCCTCGGAGACCTCGAGGTGATAGCCGAGCGTGAGCAGCGCGCGGACCGCCTCGGCGCGGTCGGACTCGCGGGCGAGCGTCACCGAGCGCTCGAGGTTCTCGCCGCGCCTTCTCGGAGTCGCCGATCCGGCCGAAGACGCGGCCGAAGATGCCGTGCGCGCGGCTCGCCGCGCGCGCCTCGCCGAGCCGCTCGGCGAGGCGCAGCGCCTTCTCGGAGGCGTAGATGCGCGAGCATGTTGTCGCCGGTGTGCATGTAGAGCGAGGCCGCCTCCTCGTAGAGGCGGACGAGCTCGATGCAGGGCGGTGCCGTCCTTGAGCAGGTCGATGCCGCGCTGGTAGTTGCTCGATCGAGCGCCTCGCGCTCGCCCTTGTGCCAGAGCGCGGCGCCGATCTTGCGGTGCAGGTCGCCGACCCGGGCGAGGTCCTCCTCGGCGCGGTGATAGTCCAGGCAGCGCTCCCAGACGCCGACCGCGGCGTCGACCCGGCCCAGCCGCAGCGCGACGTCGCCCTGCTTCTCGCCGATGCGGGCGATGGCCGCCGGGTCGAGCGTCTCCGAGAGATCTGAGCGGCGGCCGTCGTAGCGGTCGAAGCGCCTCAGCGTTGGAGTAGAGAGGCGCGGCCGCGTCGCCGGCGGCCTCCAGCGACTCCAGCGCCTGTGGCCTGGAGCCTGGCGAGCTCGTCCGGCTCGAGGCCGGCCTCGGAGCCGAGCGCCGCGGCGCGGGCGAAGTGCTCGGCGATCAGGCCGATCACGCCCGTCGGAGCGCTCGCCGGCGCGCTCTCGGATGAACTCCGCTGACCTCGACGTGCTTGCGCGCAGCGGACCGACTTGGGCAGCATCGAGTAGGCGACGTCGCGGATCAGCACGTGCTTGAAGGCGTACTCCGCGCTCGCCGGCGAGCCGGCTGCTCGCGCTCGGCACGAGCAGGTCCTTCTCCTCGCAGCGGTTGCGAGCGTCCTGCCCAGGTCGAGCTCCCTCCTCGGCCGGCCGTCGGCGCGAGCGCGCCCTCCCAGAAGGTCTGGCCGACCACGGAGGCGGCTGGAGCAGCGCGGCGTTCGAGGCGGCTCGAGCGAGTCGAGCCTGGCGGCGAGCAGCGACTGCGACCGTGCTCGGGAGCGCGGCTGGCCTCGGCGGTGCTCCTCCTCGAGCAGCGCGGTTGACCATCTCCTCGGCGAACAGCGGGTTGCCTCGCCGAGCGCTCGGCGACCTGCGGACGACGTCGGCCGCGCCGTTGCCGCGTGCTGCGGCATGCAGCGCGGCCACCAGCTCGCGCGTCTCCGTCCTCGGTCAGCGGCTCCAGCGAGATCGTGGTCGCGTTGCGGCGGCCGCCGCCCCAGCCCGGGCGCCGCTCGAGCAGCTCGTCGCGCGCCAGGCAGACGAGCAGCGGCGGCGCCGCGGACCCAGCGCGTCAGGTGGTCGATCAGGTCGAGCATCCCCTCGTCGGCCCAGTGGATGTCGTCGATCGCCAGCACCAGCGGCCAGCGCCGGCGCGATCGCCCTCGACCAGCGAGCGCGGGCAGCGGAGAAGAGCGCCTCGCGCATCTGCTGCGGGTCCTCGGCTCGGACGCCGGTCTGCAGCTCCTCGGGGGCGGCTCGAGGCCGAGCGGGATGGCGAGCAGCGCGGCGTTGCGCTCGCCGGCTGACTCGTCGCCGAGCTCGCGCATCAGCCGCGGCTGACCCCGCAGCGGAGCTTCTCCCAGGCCAGCCTCGGGCGTCGTCCGTGTCGACGGATCTCGAACTCGTCGTTGAGGACCTCGGCCGAGCGCCCAGTAGGCGATCCCGGCGCCATAGGGCGGGCACTGCCCGACGCCGGATGGTCGGCGGCTCGTCCGACACGGTCCGAGATCTGCGTCATCAGCTCGCGGAGCAGCGCGCGACTTGCCCACTCCCGCCTGGCCGATCACGGTGACGAGGTACGGACGGCCCTCGCGGTCCACTCGCTCGACCAGCGACGTGAGCAGCCCGCGCCTCCTCCTCGCGGCCGATCAGCGGCGTCTCGCGCGCGGCCGCCCCGCGTTCGCGGCTCGGACGAGCACGCCGCTGGCCTCCCAGGCCGGACACCGGCTCCTCCTTGCCCTTCAAGCGTCAGCGGCTCGAGCCGCTCGTACGCGATCGCCTCCGCGGGTGAGCCGGTAGGTCGATCTCGCCGACGGTGACGCTCTCCGGCCGCGCCGGCCGCCTGCAGGCCGGGCGGCGACGTTGACCGCGTCGCCCATCACCGTGTAGCGGTCGCCCGACCGCGCCCGCCATCACCTCGCCGGAGTTGATGCCGACCCGCAGCGAGAAGCCTCGACGCCGTATTTCTACGGCTCTGCGGTTGGCCTCCTCCATCGCGTCCTGCATCGCGAGGCCGGCGCGCACGGCGCGCTCCGGATCGTCCTCGTGCGCGGTCGGGCGCCCCGAACACGCCCATCACGTTGTCGCCGATGAACTTGTCGATCGAGCCCCGAAGCGCTCGATCTGCCTCGCCGAGGCGCGCGAGGGTGCGGTCGACGAGCGCCTTGACCGCCTCCGGGTCCATCCGCTCGGCCGCGGCCGTGTAGCCGGAGAGATCGGCGAACAGGACTGCCGCCTGGCGTCGCTCCTCCGGCGGAGCCTCCGTAGGCGAGGGTGCCGCTGGGGTCGCGGCGGAGGCGCTCGCCGCAGATGCCGGTGCCGCACTCCATGCAGAACTTCGGCGCCGCCCGGGTTCTCCGCGCCGCAGCTCGGGGCACAGCGGAGAGTGAGCTCGGCGCCGCAGGACATGCAGAATCGGGCCTGCTCGGGATTCTCGGCCGCGCAGCTGGGACAGGCTCTCCCCTCCATCGATCTGAGGATAGGACCTCGAACTCGGCTCGCCGCTAAGGACCTTGCGCTACGCTGCGGCGCCGCCGGGGAGCAGGAACCTTGACGGATCCGCGTCATCGAGCCGCGCTCGCCCTCGCGCTCATTGCCGCGCTGCTGCTCGCGGCCTGCGGCGGAGGAGGCGACGACAAGGAGGATCCGCAGCAGTGTCCTCGAGCCAGACCTTCAGCAACCCGACTCACGATCAGGAGCGGGAACTTCGACCTCGACTTCAAGATCGAGACCAACGGCGGCGACAGCCCCGGCACGCTTCGAGGTGAAGCTCCGGCGGGCAGTTCGAGAGCCAGGCCGTCGGATCGGTTTCCGCAGTTCGACTTCGACGTCTCGCTCAGGGCGGAGAGCGGTCTCGCAGAGCTTCTCGGGCAGCGGCGGTCTCACCGCCACCGGCGGTCAGGCCTTCGTGAACATCCAGGGACCGGAATACGCCGTGCCCTCAGCAGCTCTACGACCGAGTTCACCTCCACCTACGCGCAGCTCCAGGGCCAGAACGGCTCGCAATCCGGAGAACCGGCCTGCCTGCAGAAGCGCTCAACGTCGAGCCTCGGCCAGACTGGCTCACCGACCTGAGAGAACGAGGGCACCGAGGACGTCGAGGGACCAGCAGACGATCCACATCTCCGGCAAGGCGAACGCTGCCGCAGATCGTCGACGACCTGAAGACGATCGCCGAGGACGCCGGCAGCTCGGTGGGGAACGTCGACGTCAACCAGCTCGACCAGCTCAACAGCACGATCCAGTCGGGGACGTCGACGTCAATACGGGCGAGACGGACAAGCTGCTTCGGCAGCTTGGCCTGAGCCTCGACCTGAAGCCGCCGGCCGGGACGCCCGGGCGCACCGGACTCGCTCGAGGTCCACTTCCAGCTCAACTTCGCCGACGTCAACAAGCCGCGAGACCGATTCAGGCGCCGGCCAACGCTCAGCCGCTGACCGCGAGCGCCCTGCAGCAGTTGGGCATCAACCCGATCGGCGCTCGGCGGCGCGTTGCGCGGCGGGCTCGGAGCCGGCGGCGCCCTGCCGGAGTCGGGCGGCTCGACCAAGGCGCCGAGCCAGTCGGCGACTCAGGCGTACCAGCAGTGCCTCTCCGCAGGCGTCCGGGGTCGCGGCGCTGCAGCAGTGCGCCGACTGCTCGCTCAGTAGCCCCGAGCGGGCCCACGTAAGCTCCGGCGTCCGTGGAAGCCGGGAACGCACAGCGTCCTGGCTCGCCCTCGTGCGGCTCCGGGCTTCGACCACGCCGAACGGCTGGCCCTATCTCGCTCGCCCCGCTGATCCCGGTCGGCGGTCGATCGTCGAAGCTGCTCGGACGCGCCAGCGACGGGCCTGATCTTCTTCGCCGCGGCGCTCGGCGTGATCCCGACGGCGGCGCTGATGGGCCGGGCGACCGAGGAGCTGGCCGCGCGGTCGGGCCCGGGATCGGCGGCCTGCTCAACGTCACCTTCGGCAACGCGCCGGAGCTGATCATCGCCCTGTTCGCCCTCGGCGCAGGGGCTGCACGAGGTGGTCAAGGCCTCGATCATCGGCTCGATCCTCGGCAACATCCTGCTCGGTCATGGGCGCCGCGATGCTCGTCGGCGGCCTCGCGGGCGCGGAACGCGCAGACGCTTCGACGCACGGCGGCCAGCGTCCAGTCGCTCGATGCTGCTGCTCGCCGCCGCGGCGCTGGTGATGCCGGCGATCTTCGAGCTGGTCGAGGGCGGCGGGCTGCCGCATGCCGGACGCCGAGCGCGGTCGACTACGGCAGCGACCGTCGAGCACCTGTCGCTCGCCGTCGCGATCGTCCTGATCGTCACCTACGCGGCCGGGCTGCGTCTTCTCGCCTGAAGACCCACCGCGACCTCTTCAACCCCATACGACGACGAGGACGAGCACGCGACGGCGAGCCGTGGTCGATGCGCACGCTCGGTGCTCGCGCTGGCGATCGCCGGGGTGCTGCGGTGGGCGTGATGTCGGAGATCCTGGTCGGCTCGATCGCGCGAGGCCTCCACGCGATCGGGCTGTCCGAGTTCTTCATCGGCGTGATCGTCGTCGCGATCGTCGGCAACGCGGCCGAGCACTGGGTCGCCGTGCTGGTCGCGCTGCAAGGACAAGATGGACCTCGCGGTCAACATCGCGATCGGCTCCGAGCGCCCAGGTCGCGCTGTTCGTCGCCCCGGTGCTGGTGCTGCGCCTCGTTCGTGCATCGGCCCGGCGCCGATGCCGCTGGTCTTCAACGGCTTCGAGCTGGCGCCGCGATCCTGCTGGCGGTCCTGATCGCCAACCAGGTCACCCACGAGGGCGAGTCGACCTGGTTCGAGGGCGTCCAGCTGCTTGCGCGTCTACGTCGATCCTCGGCCTCACCTTCTACTTCGCGTAGCTGATGCGGGTGCCCCGCAGGCGAAGCCGAGGGGCAACCCGTTTAGTCATGGACTTCGTCTATCTGATCGCGAGCTTCACGGTGATCCTGGCCGGCGCGCTGCTGTTCACGAACGCGGTCGAGTGGATCGGGCACCGGCTCGGGCTCGGCGAGGGCGCCGTCGGGAGCCTGCTCGCCGCGGTGGGCACGGCGATGCCGGAGACGCTGATCGCGATCGTCGCCCTGATCGGCGCGACGAAGAGCGAGGACGTGGCGGTCGGGGCGATCGTGGGCGCTCCCTTCCTGCTCGCCACCCTCGCGATGGGCCTGGTCGGGGCTGGTGGCCTACCTCTACCGGCACCGCCGCGACGCCAGGGCATCGAGCTGCGCGCCCACGTGCCGACCCTCGACCGCGACCTGATCTTCTTCCTGGTCTTCTTCGCGCTCGCGCTGGCGCTTGGCTTCGGCGCCTGCCGAGGCGATCAGGACTGGTCGCCGGGATCCTCTTCTTCGCTCGCCTATCCGGTCTCATGTCTGGCGCACCCTCGTGCGCGGCGGCGAGGTCCAGGCCGAGGAGACGCTCAACCCGCTGATCATCGAGCGGCGCCCGGACCGGCAGACGCGATCCGAGCATCGCGATCGCGGTGCTCCAGTTCCTGGTCGGGCTCGGCGCGATGGTCGGCGGCGCCCACCTCTTCGTCGAGGAGCTGCTGCAGTGTCGCGGAGGACGTCGGGGTCGAGGCGATCGTGCTCTCCCTGATCCTCGCGCCCGCTCGCCACCGAGCTGCCCGGAGAAGGTGAACAGCTTCTTCTGGGTGCGCGAGGGCAAGGACTCTCTGGCGCTCGGGAACATCACCGGCGCGATGGTCTTCCAGTCGATGATCCCCGTCGGGATCGGCCTGATCTTCACCGACTGGGAGCTGAGCGGGAACGCCGCCGTCTCGGTCGCGCTCGGGCTGGCCGGGCGGGGTGATCGCCTACTGGGCGCTCCGCCTGCGTGACCGCTTCGAGCTCCCGGCGGTGCTCGCCTGGATCTCGCTCTACGCCGCGTTCATCATCGTGGTCGCGGTGTAGCCAGAGCGCCGCGCGACTACTCGTCCGGCCAGTGCCCCTTCGACGAGCTCTCCATCGCCGCCGTCGGGCTTGCTTCCGCCGGCGGCGATGATCTCGAGGCCCTCTGGGCCGGCCTCGAAGCCGCAGGCCACGCGCGGCGCGACGCGGATCACATCCCACTGCTTGATCTCGATGATCTCGTCGTCCAACTTGATTCGGCCCGAGCCAGAGATCACCGTATAGACCTCCTCCTGGATCTCGTGGCGATGCCCGCGCGTCTGCTTCCCCGGCTCGTAGCGCCAGCGGCTCACCCCGAGCTGAGCGGAATCCAGAAACTTGCGCGAGAAACGGCCGTCGACCCCGCTGCCCCGGAGGGCTCGATGTCTTCGAAGTTCTTGATCTTCGTAGCTGGAAGCCACACAGCAAACCTACTGATGCGGGTGCTTGGCCAAACCGTCAGAGGGTCGCTGAGGCCAGCTCGTATTCGAGCGTCAGCGTGTGGTTGCCGTGCTCGGTCGTCGGCGAGCATCGTGCCGTCGCCGGTGATGCCTTCGAGATCGCCTGAGCCGGTCCCCGGCACGATCACGCCCGTGTTGGTGATGCCATCGGGACCCATCACGCCGGTGTGCTGGAAGACGAAGCCGCCGGTCCTGCCCTGAGCGTGCCCGTGACCCGGTCGTGGCCACACGTAGCCGCCGCCGCCCTCTGACTTGCGCGATCATCAGCTCGGCGGTGCTCTCGCCTCCAGGTCGCCGCTGAACGTCCGTGAGATGTGGACGCGGCTCAGCTCCACGCCTCGGCCTCGGCGTAGGCCTCCTCGTCGTAGCGGTCGTTGGTGAAGGCGAGCGGTGGCGTTCAGGCGGGCGACGGCACAGCCTCAACCCTGGTCGAAGTCAAGCTGGCGAAGCGAGCTCGCCGAGCGCCTCGAGCACGACCTCGTCGTGCGTCTTCGGCGAGACCTTCGGGAAGACCTTGGCGACCTTGCCGTCGGGATCGATCAGGAAGGTCGCACGGCTGCACGCCCATGTAGGTCTTGCCGTACATCTTCTTCTCGCCCCAGACGCCGTAGAGCTCGGCGACCGCGTGGTCCTCGTCGGCGAGCAAGGTGAAGTCGAGCCCGTACTTGTCGGCGAACTTGCGCTGCGCCGCCACCGTGTCGGGGGAGACGCCGACCACACGCGCGCCGGAGCCCTCGTAGTCGGAGCGGTGGTCGCGGACCCCGCAGGCCTGGGCCGTGCAGCCCGGGGTATCCGCCTTGGGAAGAAGTAGAGGACGACCGGCTGCCCGCGCAGGCTCGCTCAGCGTGACCTCGTTGCCGTCCTGGTCCGGGAGGGTGAAGTCGGGGGCCTCCTGCCCTTCGGCGACCACTATTCCCTGCGATGTCCTCGCGGCCCGGGTCCTGGCCGTCCTCGTCCTCGTCGAGTCTCTCGTCGCCCTGCTCGAGAGCCGGTCTCGGAGACCGATCCGGCCGCGCGCCGGGTGGTAGCGGGTCTGAAGCTCCTCGAGCAGCCGGTCGCGCTGCTCCTCGTCGATCGGGGACCGCGTCGGAGATCCGCACCCAGTCGGCGCCCTCGAAGGCCTCCATGTTGAAGACCTCCTGGTCGATCGAGGTCGAGTCGTCGACCACGACCGACCACCTCGGTCTGCGGGTTGAAGTAGGTGCCGGGCACGTCGGCGAGCTCCTCCGAGCTCCACGACCCGATTCTCTTGCGTCGCTTGCCTCCATGCCGCTGGATCTTATTGACCTAGGTTCTCAGGTCCCGGAGCTGGCGCTCGATCTCGCGCCTCGACGTCCGAGCGGCTCCTTGCCCTGCCGCTGGCGACGCTCGTTGCGAGCGACCACCAGCTGGCGGACTCTCCTCGCGGAGGGCGCGATCGTCGCCCAGGCTCGGCCCTCCGAGCATCCGCGGCGAGCAGCTTCGTCCACCTCCGCCTCGACGTCCAGCGCCTCGCGGCCCTTCGTGACGCCCGCGGTCCGAGCGGGCCTGGACCATCTGGCGGATCTCCTCCTCGCGCACCTCGGCGGAGACGGCGTGGACCGTGCCGTGCGAGCTCTGCGGGAAGTCCTGCTCGAGGGCAGAAGTCGCCCTTGCCGATCTTCTGCAGCGCGTTGCCGGCGCCCAGCGCGAAGACGAGGCCCCGAGCGGCAGGCGACCAGCACGATGATGATGAAGACGCTGCCGAGCTGGAGCGACGCGAGCAGGGGCATGCCCACACCTTAGAAGTCCGTGATCCGTGCGTGGCCCAGGCGTGATCGCATCGACCTGCGCTGGCCGCCAGGCGATCGGGTACTCTTTAGACACTGGCTGACTGACCAGTCAATCAGTCGCCTTGTCAAACGGCTGCGCTGACGCGCACCCGGCATACGAACCGATCGAAGGAGCAGGCATCCGTGGTTGACTTCACCCTCACCGACGAGCAGAAGGATCTGCGCGAGCTCGCGCACAGCTTCGCCGAGAAGGAGATCCGCAAGGTCGCCTGGGAGTACGACAAGGACGGCACCTGGCCCCAGGACATCATCGACAAGGCCTGGGAGGTCGGGCTGATGAACACCCACATCCCCGAGGAGCCTACGGCGGTCCCGGCCTCGACTACCTCTCCGGCTGCCTGATCGAGGAGGAGATGGGCTGGGGCTGCTCGGGCATCGGCACCTCGCTGATGGCCAACGGCCTCGCCGCGACGCCGGTCGCCCTCGGCGGCTCCGAGGAGGTCAAGAAGGAGTACCTCGGCGATGCTCACCGAGGCGCCGAAGCTGGCCTCCTTCTGCCTGACCGAGCCGGACGCCGGCTCCGACGTCTCCGGGATGAAGACCACGCGCCGTCAAGAAGGGCGACAAGTACGTCATCAACGGCTCCAAGTGCTTCATCACCAACGGCGGCTACGCCGACTGGTTCACGGTCTACGCCAAGACCGACCAGGACGCCGGCCATCGCGGCATCACGCGCCTTCGTCGTCGCCGACGGACGCACACGGTCACGGTCGACAAGAAGGAGGACAAGATGGGTCAGCGGGCCTCCAACACCGCGACCATCTCCTTCAACGAAACCGAGATCCCCGCCGAGAACCTGCTCGGCGAGGAGAACCAAGGGCTTCAAGCTGGCGATGATGACCCTCGACCGCACCGCGTCCGGGCGTCGCCGGCGATGGCCGTCGGCATCGGCCGCGCCGCGCTCGAGTACGCCACGGACTACTCGAAGGAGCGCGTCCAGTTCGGCGTCCCGATCGCGATGCACCAGGCGATCGCAGTTCATGATCGCCGACATGGCGACCAAGGTCGAGGCCGGCCGCCTGCTCGTCTGGCAGCTCGGCCGTCCTGCTCGACCAGGGCAAGCGCAACACGCCTCGTCTCCTCGCACGGCGAAGCGCTTCGCCGCCGACTCGGCGATGGAGATCACCGCCGACGCCGTGCAGGTCTACGGCGGCTACGGCTTCATCAAGGAGTACCCGGTCGAGAAGCTGATGCGCGACGCCAAGATCATGCAGCTCTACGAGGGCACCTCGCCAGATCCAGCGCCTGGTGATCGCCAAGGAGCTCCTCATGGGCCGCCAGGCCGACGAGGAGACGCCCGAGGCGAAGGCCCTCCGCGAGAAGGCGGAGCGCGAGTCCTCCGAGAGCCAGCAGGAGCAGGCCCCAGCGGTCGTCTAGATCCGAGGTGCGCGTCAGCGCAACCCGTTCGATGGCGAAGCCGTAGGACCATCACGAGCGCCCCGGAGACCCGGGGCGCTCGTCGTTCCGGAGCCGGGAGAATCAGCCGATGCCGGAAGGGAGAGCGACTCAGCGACCGGCTCGACGGCTGGTTCAGCGGCCCGGGGCCGAAGACCGTCGGCAGCCTGATCGAGCTCTTCGGCGAGAAGAGCTTCGCCGTGCTCGTTCGTCCTGCTTGCTGGCGCTTCCGCGCCTCGCCCTCCCGACCGGCGGCGTCACCCACGTCTTCGAGCTGATCGCCATGCTGCTCGCCCTGCAGCTGATCGTCGGGCCGGCGACACGTCTGGCTGCCGGAGCGCTGGCGGCAGCGGGAGATCGGCGCTGCGACGCAGAAGCGCTTTCGAGAGACGTTCTGCGTGACGACTCCGCTGGGTGGAGAGTCACTCCCGCCCGCGGCTCGGTTTCTCCTGCTCCCACCGGCCGAGCAGCATCGGCTTCGGGGCGGTGGTGTTGGTGCTCACCGTCTTCGCCTTCGTCGCCCCGCCTTCACCGGACTCGACACGCTCCCCTCCTCGGCGTCGTGCTGATCAGCCTCGGCGTGCTGCTCGACGATGCCCTCCTGGCTCTCATCGGACTTGTGGTCGGGCGCGGTCGGGGCGGTCCTCGTGCTGTTTCTCGGCAGCCTCGCCGTCAAGCGGGCGAGCAGCCTCTTCTAGTCGAGCAGGATCGAGTACCAGCAATCCATAGACTCGCCCGCAGTGGCGGCGAGGCCGGCCATCGGACGCTTTCAGTGGCGACGTCAGGCGGCGGGATCTCTTCGCGCTCCTCATTCTGCACCTGCTCGGTCGTGAGCCTCCGCCTACGGCAACCGGCTGATCGAGCGAGATCGAGCGGATCACGCAGGGAGCGGATCTCGGTGAACCTGAACACGATGTACCCGCTGCCTGCGGGGCTCGAGGGGAGCGGCCTGGTGGACGCGCAGCTGGGAGCCTCCGGACCGGCGCACCCGGCGCTACTACTCGATCACGCCCGCCGGCCGGCGCGAGTACAAGCGCCTCCAAGAGTGAGGTCGAGCCGTTCCTCGACTCCGGTGATCCGCTCGGTCTCGCTGATCAAGGGCGAGGTCTACGGGGATGCGAGGTGCCCTCGAGGCGGAGCCGGAGCCTGTTTAGTCAAGCTCGGTGAGAGGACTTACGGAGGAAGTCGAAGCCCTCGCCGATGCGATCGAAGCCCGAGCTCGCCTGTACAGCTTCCAGGGCCAGTCATCCGCGTCGGCGACGATGAACGTGCAGATCGTCTCCCCGCTCCCGCGACGCGCTGGCCGCCGCCGTCACCGACCGCGCTCGCCAGCCCCCTGCCCGCGCGTTCCGGGACTCGTGCCGACCGTCTCGACCTGGCCGATCCCGTCCCGCCCGAAGAGCACGCATGACGCCCCCGGCGGCCCTCGGGCGGCGCGGCGAACCAGCGCGCGGCTGCGACGCGATTCCAGCGCGCGCGTCTCGGGAGGAACTGCTGTTCGACGGCCGTCCCGTGGTTGAAGTCCGGATCGTCCTCGGCGACAGCGCCGCCGCACCGCCTCGACAGCCGACCGCGCGAACCTCCCTCGCGGGGCCGACCTCGCCGATCAGGCTCTCGGCTCGAGGACCATGTAGACGCTGCGCACCCACTATCCCAGCGCTCGAGCCTCTGGAACGCCGGAACGAGCCGCTCGCGTATGCCAGATCGACCGGCAAAACCAAGCGATGCTTGGATTCCTCGAGGGGCCGAGCACCTGATCGGCGAGCTCGGCGAGGGCCTCGGCATCGAGGTCTGTCGATGCACCTCGAGGTAGTTGTCCGACCACATCGCGGCGCTCTTGGGGTTGTAGATCAGCCGTCCCCAATCGAACTCGTCGACGATTTCGGAGGACTCGCGTTCCAGGCGCAGCTCGAAGTCGACGAGGCGGCGGAGGAGCTCCGGATCAGAGCCTCTCGCTCATAGAAGAACATCACGGGCCCGTCCGGCCCTCCCTCCCGATTGATGAAGCCGCGCGCTCGTAGAGGTTCGCGAGCGGCTTCGTCGCCCTCGCTCGTGCCGAGCTCCATCTGCTCCGCGCCCTCGCCCCGGGCGGTCTCCATCGCGGACTCGAGCAGCGCCCTGCCGAGGCCGTTGCCTCGCAGGTCGGGCACCACGTAGAGCCCTCGAGATAGAGTGCAGGCCGGCCGAGTAGACCCAGGGACGGAAGCGCAGCTGCGCGAAGCCGTCCGGACCCGTCGCCGACGAGCAGAACGATCATCGCCTTGTTCCGAATCAGCTCTGCGTAGCGTTCCTCGGAGTGTCTCGGTGGTCGGGCTCGGCTCGTCGTATTCCTGCCTGAAATCACGCAAGAGCCGGGCCACCTGGGGAGCGTCGCCGGGCGTCGCGCGGCGGATGGCCGGGGCGTCGGCGCTGTCGGTACTGGGGGACGGCATCTCGGCCAGTGCCAATAGCCTTCGCCGTCCAACCGACCTTCGGAGGAACTCTCACATGTTCGTCTTCAAGGCCGCCGTGCTCGGCGGCGGCACGATGGGCGGCGAGATCGCCCAGGCGATCGCCAGCGCCGACATCCCGGTCGTCGTCAAGGACGTCGACCAGAAGTTCGTCGACGCCGCGCTGGAGAAGGCGCGTGAGGTCACCGAGGCGCCAGCTCGGCCGGCTGGTCAAGAAGGAGAAGATGACCCAGGAGCAGGCCGACGCTCGGCTCGACGAGGTGATGGGCCTGATCACCGGGACGACCGCCTACGAAGGCTTCGGCGACGTCGACTTCGTGGTCGAGGCGGTCCCCGAGCGGATGGAGATCAAGCAGGCGGTCTTCCGCGAGCTCGACGAGCGTCACGCCGGGCCACGCGATCCTCGCCTCCAACACCTCCTCGCTCTCGATCACCGAGATGGGCGAGACGACGCTGCGGCCCGACAAGGTGGTCGGCTTCCACTTCTTCTACCCGGCCTCGGTGATGCCGCTGGTCGAGATCGATCAGCGGCGAGGACACATCTCGCGGAGACGCGTCACCGCCGCCTTCAACTTCGCCCAGGCGATCACGAAGCAGCCGATCACCTGCGAGGAGGTGCCGGCTTCGTCGTCAACCGGATCCTCAACTCGCGGCGATCGGCGAGATCTGGCGCGCGCAGGAGGAGCAGGGCCTCTCGATCAAGAAGATCGACGAGGGCGATCGCCGCCGCGCAACGTCGCGCCGATGGGCCCGTTCTTCCTCATCGACCTGCTCGGCCTCGACACGGTGCTGCACGTCGCCGAGCACCTGAACGAGTCCTACGGCGACCGCTTCTACGTCCACGAGGGGATGCAGAAGCTGGTCGCCGACGGCAAGCTCGGCGCCAAGTCGGGCGGCGACGGCTTCTACAAGGACGGCGAGCCGCACGATCCCGGGCGACGCCGAGCCCGAACGCCGAGGAGCTGGTCGCGACTGTTCACGCTGCAAGTCGCTCGATCGAGGCCTGCAAGCTGCTCGAGGAGGGCGTCTGCATCGGTGCGCGACATCGACCTCGGGATGATGGCCGGCGCCGGCCTCGACCCGCGCCGCGGGCTGCTTCCCGCCGTTCTGGAAGGCCGACCTCGAGGGCCTCGACACGATCCTCGAGAAGCTCGAGCGCTACGAGGAGAGCCACGGCGAGCGCTTCGCGCCGCCGACGATCCTGAAGCGGCTGGTCGCCCAGGGCCGGCTCGGCCTGCAAGTCGGCAGGGGTTCTACGCCTACCCGCAGCCCGACGAGGGCGAGCAGGCGAGACGCGTGAAGCTGGAGACGCGCGGCGAGGTCGCGATCGCCTGGCTCGCCAACCCGCCGATGAACGCGATCTCGCCGCAGGTGATCCGAGGACCTCGGCAAGGTCTGGGAGAAGGTCAAGGCGACGACGAGGTGACGGCGATGGTCGTCTGCCTCCTCGATCCCGGTCGTCTTCTCCGCCGGCGCCGACATCAAGGCCTTCACCCAGATGGACGAGGCCGGCGGCGCCGAGCTGATCAACAACGGCCACGCGCTGCTGCGCGAGCTCGGCCAGACCGCGGGTCGCGACGATCGCAGCCGTCAACGCGATCGCCTTCGGCGGCGGCTGCGAGCTGGCGATGGCGTGCGACTTCCGGATCGCCGCGCGAGTCGGCCGTCTTCGGCCAGCCGGAGATCAAGCTCGGGATCATCCCCGGCTTCGGCGGCACCCAGCGGCTGCCGCGCCTGGTCGGCCCAACAAGGCGCTGGAGATGAACCTGACCGGCGACGCCGATGCTCGCGCCGCGAGGCCCGGTTCCACGGGCCTCGCCAACCGCGTCGTCCCCGACCAGGAGCTGTTCGAGACCGCGCTCGCCGTGGGCGCCGCAAGCTGGCCGGGCAGGCACCGGTCGCGGTCGAGCAGATCAAGCAGCGTCTCCTACAAGGGCGATCTCGACGAGGGAATCGAGGCCGAGAAGCAGGGCTTCGCGACCGCGTTCTTCTCAGCGAGGACGCCAAGGAGGGCATCTCCGCCTTCCTCGGCAAGCGCAGCCCGAAGTGGCAGGGCAAGTAGCGACGGATCAGGCGGGCCGCCTCGCGGAGCTGATCCGCGAGATCTCGTCCACGGTCGCGCTCACTGGGGCCGGGATCTCCGGTGCCCAGCGGGATCCCGGACTTCCGGAGTCCCGGCGAGGGGCTATGGGAGAAGGTCGACCCGATGGAGGTCGCGCACATCGACGCGTTCCGCCGCGACCCGGCCAAGTTCTGGGCTTCTACCGGCCGCGCTTCCAGATGCTCGGCGACAAGCGAGCCGAACGACGCGCACCGGGCGCTCGCCGAGCTCGAGCGGCGCGACCTGCTCGAGGCCGTGATCACCCAGAACATCGACCAGCTCCATCACCAGGCCGGCTCGCAGCGCGTCATCGAGGTGCATGGCTCGATCCGCACCTCCAGCTGCCAGTGGTGCGGCACGACGTTCCCGCTGGACGAGGTCGACGGCCTGTTCGGGGAGGACGGTGCCGCACGCTGCTCGGATTGCTCGGGGCCGGTGAAGCCCGACGTCGTGCTCTTCGGCGAGCTCCTGCCCGCCGACGCGATGGCCGCAGGCGGAGTCGCTGGCAGCCGGGGCCGACCTGATGCTCTGCGTCGGCTCCTCCCTCGAGGTCTATCCGGTCGCCGGGCTGCCGTCGGTCACACTCGGCCGCGGGGGCGCATTGCCGTGATCACCAAGGGTCCGACCCCCTTCGATGGCGACGCGGCGGTGCGCATGGACGGTGACGTGGTCGCGGACCTCGACGCGGTGCTCGCGGCGCTCTAGGGCGAACTAGTCTTGTAGCAGATAGTTTTTTCGCTACCTACGGTGCTACGGTTATCTCGATGGGCGTAGCGACGACAGAAGAGCTGCAGGAGCGGATCAAGTCCGCTGACGACGAGTGCCCCGAGTGTCTCGCGGGGAACCTCGGTTGGCTGCTCACCCAGGCGCACTTCAACCTCGTCAGCGAAGTCGCCGCCGCTCTGGAGCCGCTCGGCGTGTCGAACCGTGGCTACCACGTCCTCGCCACGGCGCGCACCGGTGAGTACACGCAGAAGGGGCTCGCCGAGCAGATCGGCCTCGACAAGACCACCATGGTGGTCACGATTGACGAGCTCGAGCAGAAGGGGCTCGCCGAGCGCAGGCCCTCCAGCACCGATCGCCGGGCGCGAGTGATCTCCGTGACGAAGGCCGGCGAGCGCACCGTGGCCCAGGGCGAGAAGATCATCGACCGGATCCAGGGTGACGTGCTCGAGAGCCTGCCCGTGAAGGAGCGGAAGGTGTTCCTCGAGTCCCTCGGATCGCTGGTCAAGGAACGCCTCTCTCAGCCCGCGGCCGACTCCCCGCCGCTGCGCCGTCGCGAACCGCGGCACTGAGCCCCGCCTAACCCTCCGCTCTCCTCGCACCGCCCGCCTCGGGTGTGTGACGAGCCGCACATATGGTCGGTACAAGATGATCTTGTACAAGACTATTTGCTACGGTCTGCATACAACACTTCCAGTCGACCCCGGGGGCCAGAGCTATGACCGAGATCGCAGCAGTCGAAGGAACGAAGACCAGAGAGGCACAGAGCGACCGCTCGCGCTGGATCGCGTTGGTCGTCCTCTGCGTCGGGATGCTGATGATCGTCCTCGACCAGACGATCGTGAACGTTGCCCTGCCCTCGATCAAGGATGACCTGGGCTTCTCACAGTCCACGCTGGCCTGGGTCGTGAACGCCTACCTGATCACCTTCGGCGGCCTGCTGCTGCTCGCCGGCCGGCTGGGTGACCTGATCGGTCGGAAGACGATCTTCATGAGCGGCCTCGCGCTGTTCACCGCCGCCTCCGCGCTCTGCGGCATCGCGCAGAGCCAGGAGATGCTCATCGGCGCGCAGGTTCCTCCAGGGCATCGGCGGCGCGACCGACCTCGGCCGTGATCCTCGGAATGATCGTCACGATGTTCCCGAGCCGCGGGACCAGGCCAAGGCGATCGGCATCTACAGCTTCGTCGCCGCGGCGGGGGCCTCGCTCGGCCTCTTGCTGGGCGGCGTGCTCACCCAGGCCCTGAGCTGGCACTGGATCTTCTTCGTCAACCTGCCCGATCGGCGCTCTGACGGCATTTGCCGCCATCCGCGTGGTCGAGCGGGACGAGGGAATCGGCCTGAAGAACGGCGCGGATGCCCTTGGGGCCGTTCTGATCACCGCCGCTTTGATGCTCGGCGTCTACACGATCGTCAAGCCCGCGGCCGATGACGGCTGGGGTGCCCCGCTGACGCTGGCGCTCGGCTCCGCCTCGATCGCGCTGCTGGCGGGTTTCATCGCCCGTGAGGCGACGGCCCGCACTCCGCTGGTGCCGCTTCGCATCTTCCGCAACCGGAACGTCTCCGGGGCCAACGCGGTCCAGGCGCTGTTCGTCGCCGGCCTGTTCGGCATGTTCTTCCTGGGCAGCCTCTACCTCGAGCGGGTGCTCGGCTATGACCCGCTCCAGATCGGGCTCGCGTTCCTGCCGGTTGCGCTCGCAATCGGGATCCTGTCCGTGGGCTTCTCGGAGCGGCTCGTGATGCGCTTCGGCCCCAAGCCCGTCCTGCTGGTTGGGCAGGTGCTGATCGTGGCGGGTCTGGTCCTGTTCGCACTCTCGCCCGTCCAGTCGAGCTACTTCGGCGACCTGCTTGCGCCGATGCTCCTGCTCGGCATCGGGGCGGGGCTCTCGTTCCCGTCGCTGATGGGTCTTGCGATGTCGAGTGCAACGGAGCAGGACTCGGGGCTTGCCTCGGGACTGGTCAACACGTCGCTCCAGGTTGGTGGTGCCCTCGGGCTCGCCGTCCTGGCGACTCTCTCGGCCACTCGCACCGACAGCCTGCGTGGCGAGCGGGACCTCGCCCGACGCGGCCCTGACCAGCGGTTTCCACCTCGCCTTCTGGATCGGCGCCGGTCTGGTCACCGCAGCGGTCGCGATCACGACCCTGGTGATTCAGTCCCGCCCGGCGATCGCCGAGGCGGAGCCGCTCAACGAGCTCGAGCTCGAGGGCGAGCCCGCCTACTGGGAGGCCGCCTAACCCAAGCGTTCCTCGATCGCGGCCAGCTCCTTCATGAGCTGGTCGCGGCGAGGACCGGGCTCCTCCCGCAGCGCCGCCCGCGCGGCTTGGAGCCCATAGCGCGCCTCGGCGTCCCGTCCCTGCTGGGCGTCGAGGCGCGCCCTCTGCATCAGCGTCTCGGCGGGATGCACCTCGTCTCGCCCGGCGAGGACTGCCGCCACGCGTGACTGTGGGTCGACGTCGTCCAGACGGCCGCGATGCGGCTGGGGCAGCTGGCTCGCTTCGGTCCAGCGGCCCTCGGCGAGCTCGTCCCCGGTGCCGTGCCCCAGGCGAATGGCGAGCGCCTTGGTCACGCCGATCTCCTGGACCAGGGGATCGCGCGCCTCGGCGCGCAGTGCGCTGAGGGCGCGGTTGATGATCCGGGTCGCATCGCGAAGCTCCTGGGCGCCTCGCTCGCGGTCGCCGATCGTCTCCTGAGCCAGGCCGAACCCGCCGCTGGGTCATCGAGTCCGACACCGGTGACCGTCACACGGGTCACCGGCACCTGTTCGGGCTCCTCTGGCGCGACCGGCCTCGCGCGACGGCGGCCGCGCCGTTGGGGCCGCGGCGCGTCGAGCTCCTGCACGATCAGGACGCGCTCCGCGTCGTCCTCGCGAACCAGGTAACGGCCTTCCGTCAATCCGATTCTGCCCGCCAGCTCGAGCTGTACGAAGCTGGCTCGGGTTATCGAGTTCCTGGGCGTATATCCGAGGGCGCGCGTCAGCGCAACCCGATTCATGTGGCTAGTCGCCGGTGCCGACGCCCTTGGCCGGCAGCGCTGCGGCCGACGGCTTCGAGGGCACCTTCGGGTTCTGGATCTGGCCGAGGCGCTCGATCAGCCGCTGCCACTGCTCGGGCTTGCAGGATCTGGCCGAGCTGCTTGATCGAGCTGCCGGCCGTGGTGAAGGTGTAGCCGACGTGGATGTGGTTGTAGTGGTCGGGGAGGATGAAGGTCGGCGGCCCGAGGTCCATCAGGGAGATGATCTGCGCCGGGCGCATCGTCCCCTGGAGGGCGAGCAGGTCCTTGATCACCGCCTCGGTGATCGTCCCCGGCCCCTGGTGTCCCGTCGATCGGGATGCCGTTGACCGCGGCGATGTCCACCGCCGAGCCGTAGGAGTGGGCCGAGACGTTGCCCGAGGCGGTCAGGTAGGAGTGCCCGCACTTGAGCGAGGTGATCGTCAGCCGGTAGCCCTTGGCGACCAGGTACTCCATCGCCGCCAGGACGCGGCGGTCGATCTGGCCGGTGGCGACGTCGTTTCGCCCGCAGGCATAGATCGAGAGCGCCGGGTCGTTCAGGACCCGCTGCTGGAGGGCCGCCTTCGACATCAGCAAGACCTGGCCGACCGTCGGGTTCTCCGAGAAGGGTTCTTGTCGGCGGCCCGGTAGATCGCGGTGGTCTCGAGCAGCTTCCAGCCGTCGAGGATCGGCTTCGGGTCGATCGTCGGGGCGCCGCGGCCGGCGGGCCGGATCGCGAAGTTGAGGTGCGGCGGGGCGGCGTCGGGCTGGCCGACCCGGCCGATCACGGTGCCGCCGGTGACCTTGGAGCCGACCTTCAGGGGCTTCAGCTCCATCGTCTTCTGGTCGAACTGGAAGCTCGGGGCGAAGGCGGACTTGAAGGTCTCATAGCCCGGCACCGCGCGGCCGAGCAGCTGGTCGAGCTGGCCGGGGACCCCGGCGGTGTCGGCGTTGCCGGAGCGCTGGGGGAGCGCGAAGAGGCGGTTGCGGAGCTCCTCGGTGTTCTGCGGACCGCTGGCGGCCTTGCTCTTGGCCTTGGCGCGGCGGCCTGCCCGCGTTCGAGTTGTCCCCGGCCGATGCCGGCTGGCTCGGCGCGGTGTCCTGTTCGGCGTCTGGTGAGCTGGAAGTCCTTCGCGGAAAGCCCGTCCTGCCGCGCCACCGGGTGGACCTTCGCGATCTCCCCGAGATGCGCGTAGGTGTAGCTGGTTGCCGTAGGCGTCCTGGAGGACGATGAACTTGCCGAGCTGCTCGGAGTCGCCCATCTTCTTGATGACGCCGTCGTTGACCGCGACGACCGGAGCGTTAAGGCTCGAGTAGATGTTGATGCTTCGGCGCTGGCGCGTTCGACGCGATCACGTCGGCGGCGTTGCCGGCAGCCCTGCGCTGCGGTGGTGCGAACGAGCCAGCGCCGCCGCGTCGTTGATGTCGTCGGCGTAGCGGGCGTCGGCGGCGACCGGGAAGTGGGCGCCCTCGGTGAGGCCGGTGAGCGAGCCGACCAGGGCGTCGGGCAGCTTGCCGTACTGGTTGGCGTAGAGGAGGACCTCGTCGACGTACCAGTCGGCGTGGTTGTAGGCGAAGATCGCGGTGCGGAGGTCCTTGTCGCCGCCGGCCGCCCTCAGGTAGCGGGCCGCGGCGCAGATCGCATCGACCGGGTTGTAGGGGTCCTTGCGGCCGTCCTCGTTGGCGTCGACTCCGTAGGCCGCCCAGGTGGAGGGGATGAACTGCATCCAGCCCTCGGCGCCGGCCGAGGAGACGTTCAGGTTGGTGCCGAAGGCGGTCTCGATCTTGTTGATCCCGGCGAGCACCTGCCAGGGGATCCCGTACTCGGTGCCGCAGGACTGGTAGATCGGCAGCAGGAAGGGCGGGATCTCGAAGGAGTCGATCAGGAAGTTGGGGACGCCGATCGGGGCGGGGCCGAACTGGCGCGACCGTCAGGCTCGGGTTGGTGGGGTCGGCGAGCCGTCGGGGTTTCGGAGGGCCGGCTCGGTGATCTTCTGGCGCTCGCCCTTGGCGATCGCCTTGGCGCCCTTGCCCTTCTTGTTCTGCTTGCCGAAGAGGCCCTTGGCGCCGACCTTGCCGGGCCTGTCTCGTCGTCCCGGTCTTGCCGCGTCTTGCCGGTCTTGCCTCCTCCGCCGGTAGTCGTCGTTCCGCCGCCCGAGGTGGTCGTGCCGCCGCCCGAGGTCGTGGTGCCGCCGGCCCGCTGGTCGTCGGTGCCGCCGCCGGTCGGCGCGGTTGTACTCGTCGGTGTCGACCGGGCTGCTGCAGCCGGGGTCCGCGAGGTCGACGAGGCCGTCTCCGTCGTTGTCCGAGAGGTCGGCGCATTGCGCGAGGCACGTTCCCCCGCCCGTCCCGGGCTCGGTGACCGTCAGGTCGCCCTGCCCGACGGCGAGCGAGCTTGCGCTTCCCGCGGCAGCAATCGCCAGAGGTCCCGCCGAGGGCGATGATGACGAGAAGCTTTTTGCTCATTGGCTAGCCGATCCTGCCCGCGAAAGTCTGGGTTTTCCAGGGTCTGCCAGACGCAGCCTCCCTGCAGCCACGGGCACGGCGGACGCTACTGACTCACTATCCCCATTGCAACGAAGAACTGCGTCGCAAATGGGCAGTTGCGGCTGGTAACCCTCCTCACCGTGCGTGCGCAAGCGTACTTGAGCGGGTCCGTAGGCAATGTTGTGGGACCGTTGAGCGGGGCTTGGATTAGTCGCTCAGCGCGGTACCGTGCGTGAGAACGATATGGACGAGGGCGGCGTCGAAGAGAGCAGAGATCATGCCTCGCCCCGGGGAGGGAGCGCCCTCGGTGACCTGGCGCAGATCCTGGTCGAGAACCCGTGGATGAACCAGGCGTTGCAGGTCGCGTTCGGCATGCGTGAGCGAGCCTCGCAGGCCGGCACCGCCGTGATCCGGAACCTGAACCTTCCGACCGGCAACGACGTCGACCGGCTCGCCCGCCGCATGAGAGCTCTCTCCGAGCGCCTCGAGGAGCGTCGAGGACTCGCTCGATCGGCTCAGCCGGGAGGTCGCGGAGCTCCGCAGTGAGCGCGACTCCTCCCGCCGGCAAGCCTCCAGCCAGCGTTGACCTTCAACCCTCGAGCGCTGGCGGCGGCCGACCCCATGCGGGCGGCCGCGTCGGCAGATCCTCGTCCGGAGATCCGCCGCCGCTCCGTTGCCTCGAAGGTGTCCGACACCGCGAGCAGGCAGGCGGTGGCGACGCCGAGACGTCCGCCCAGCGTGAACAGGGTCGCGGCCTCCATCTCGACCGCGACGGCCCCGCGCCTGCCAGCCAGGCCTCCGCACGTGCCCGCGGCGGGCCAGCGTCGCCTTCGCTGCTGTCATAGAAGAGATCGGTCGTCACGATCCGGACCGGCGCCGGGGTTCCTCGAGCGCGCCGGACAGCCGTCCGGTGAGGTCGGGATCAGGCTCGGCGATTTCTCCGGCGCCCAGGGCGCTGCTCGCTCCGTCCTCCGCCAGCGCGTCGCCGGCGACGAGCAGCTCGCCCTGTGCCGAGGTCGGCGTCGAGCGCTCCGCAGGTGCCCACTCGGATCGCCCGCCTCACGCCGAGAGCTCGGCCAGCTCGTGGAGGACGATCGCGGCGCTTGGGCCTCCCATCCCGGTGGATTGGATGCTGAGCCGCCTGCCGCTCGGCGTCTCCCCGTGTATCCCCAGAGCCCGCGGGCGTGGTTGCTCATCCTCGGCTCGGTGAGGAGCTGCCGGGCGAGCGCGAGCGCGCGGCCGGGGTCACCGGGGAGCAGGGCGTCCTCGGCGTACTCGGTGCTGGGACGGAGGTGGTGCGCCATGGGCCGGGCACGGTACAGCGGGCGTGCCGGACCCGGCTGCCGCGGATAGGGTTAGCCGAGGTCGGTAGCTCGCAATGGGGTCCAAGCGCAAAAGCAGGCGAAACAGTTGACCTCAGGTCGAGGGTCAGGGTCCGCCGAGAAGCTGACGAAGAAGGAGCTCGAAGCAGATCCTCGACACGGTGCTCCGGGAGATCGACCAGGATCCCGAAGACGGCCCGCGGCTGAGCGCGGCCGCGGCGCCCCTGCGGATCGAGTTCCCGGACCTGCAGCTGGTCGCTCAACGTCTCGCGCGCCGACCGGTGGCCGCCACTGCCTGGAGTGGAACTTCTCGCCCGGTCGAAGGCGAAGCCCAAGCTCCGGCTCAGCATGGAGTCGGCGGTCGCCAACCGCGTCTTCCAGGGACGGGAGAACCCGGCGATCGCGATCGCCCGCGGCCGGCTGCGGACGAGCGTCGAGGACGCCGGCGCCGCACTTCGCTTCTTTCCCGCCGCCAAGCCGCTCTTCTCCCGCTATCGCGAGCTGGTCTCGGAGAAGTACCCCCATCTCGCTCGTTGACTAGGCGGATCAGGCCCAGCTCCACCGCGCCCGGCGGCATTGACCTGGCCTCCGCGTGGGCGTAAGCTCGACATCACTCGAAAAGCTCTCGGGCCGGAAGCGGGTCCGCGGTTCGCAGGTCCCCGGCGACTGGGACCGGCGACAGGACTCCGCGAGGCGTCTAGGCGCCGCCGGCCGACGAAGCGGGCCCGACAGCCCGCAGGCGACGGGGTCCTGGGGCCCCGTCGCTTTGTCAGGACAAGGTCGCGTCGTTGCCGGCCGGAGGGCGCGGATGAGCCCCGAGGATCGCAACGATCAGGGTGACGGCATCTCCCTGGCGGAGGCCAGCCGGCTCGCCGGCGTCTCCGCGTCCACGCTGAGGCGCTGGGCGGACGCGGGCCTCGTCCCGGTGGCCGACGGACGCTGGACGAGGGCGTCGGCGGCGCAGGGGCGAGTGATCGCCCGGATGCGGGAGCGGGGCTATTCGGTCGACGCGATCCGGGAGGCGGCGCGCGGGCGGCCGGCTCGCGTTCGGCCGCGCCGAGGATCTCTTCCAGGTTCCGGAGGGTCAGCTACACGCGCGAGGAGGCGGCGGAGCTGACCGGGCTCGAGCCGGAGCTGATCGAGCGCCTGATGACGCTGCTCGGCACCCCGATGGGCGCCGACTGGAGGCTCAACGAGGAGGACCTCGGGGCGATGCGCCACTGCGCCGACGTGCTCGCCTCGGGCTTCCCCCTGGTCGCCTTCCTCCAGCTGGTCCGGGTCTACGCGCAGTCGATCCGCCGGGTCGCCGATGCGGAGGTCCGCCTCTTCCACCTCTACGTCCACGAGCCGCTCATGCAGGAGGAGGTGCCGCCGCTCGAGATCGCGGAGGAGATGGGATCGCTGGCGGCGCGACCTGCTGCCCGTGACAGGCCCGCTGATGGAGTACATGCACAACCGCTACCTGCGCTTCTACATCGAGCAGGACGTCGTCGGGCACATGGAGGCCGACATCGGCGGGGCCGGCCGCGGCCTGGCGCGGGTCTCGATGACCTTCTGCTTCGTCGACCTGACGGGGTTCACCCGCTACACGGAGGAGGAGGGCGACGAGGAGGCGCTCGACCTGATCGAGCGCTTCGTCGACACGGTTGAGGCGACGCTGCCGTCCGAGGCGACGATCGTGAAGACGATCGGCGACGAGGTGATGATCGTCTCCCCGAGCCCGCGTCGCTCACGGAGTGGGCGGTCGGCTTCCTCGCCCTCTTCCAGGAGCGGCCGCAGCCGCGGGTCGGCCTCCACTACGGCGCCGCGGTCTTCCGGGACGGCGACTACTTCGGCGGCGACGTCAACCTCGCGCACCGGGTGGTGTCACGGGCGCTCGGCGGTGAGGTGCTGGTGACGCAGGCGCTGGTCGAGTGCGATCGGCGAATCGGACTTCCTGCGCTTCGACGCGATCGGCGAGCGTCGTCCTCAAGGGCTTCCGGACCCGATCTCTCTATATAGCGCGACCCGCAGCCCGATTAACGCGGGGCGTGCCGGTGCGCCGAGCTTTGCGGGCCTTGCGCTTGCCGCGTTTCCTCTTCTTCGCACTGGCGAAGGAGCGGTAGCCATCACTCACTGGACACGGTGACCCCGCTCACATCCGGGCTGCCTCCGCGGGGTCCCGACCCACCGCCGCGATCCCGATCTCGCGGAACCGGGTGCGGAGCAGGTTCTCACGGTGCGGCGGGCTGTTCATCCATGAGGTGACCAGCGACTGGGGCGTGCTCAACGGCCCGGTCCCCAGACGGAGTTCTCGCCGACCTCCCAGCTGCGCGCGCCCTGGGTGTAGCCGGTGGCCGCGATCCGGTCGATAAAGGTGACGCCGGCGGGGTGTGCTCGAAGTAAGCTGCCTGACCATCTCGTCGGAGTGGCTGAGCGCGGCCTGTCGAAGGGAAGCGTTGAGCTGCACCGGCTGGACGCCGTAGACCGCTCGTACTTCGTTGATCAGGCAGGCGTCGAGTTCTCCATCGAGGTTTGACTCAGCCTGTCACCTGGAGCCCCGTGTTGGGACACAGCCGGGCCGGGGAACCGATGACGAGCATCAGGCGGCGACCATCGCGATCCGCGCAGATGGTCTTCCTTGACCACACACCCTCCACATCGAGTGCCACGGTCGGCCTCAAGATCTCCCCACACATTCAGCCGCGCGTCCTTTACGCGGCACGGGGGCGTGGCCCTTTCGACAATGTGAAGAGTCGGTAGTTCCGTTCCTAGAATCGCCGCATGACGGTCGAACGCGCCCACTCGGCTCTCGCCCGCGCTGCGCGGGAGAGCGGCCTGATTCCCCAGGGCACCCGGGGCGTTGTCCTGGTGTCGGGCGGCGCCGACTCCGCCGCGACCGCGGCTGCGGCTGTTGGGGTGGCTCGGCCCGCGGTGCCGTGACCGCGCTTCACCTCAACTACGGACTCCGGCCCGATTCGGACAGGGATGAGGAGACCGTCCGCGGAGCTCAGCGCACGTCTCGGGATCGAGCTCGAGGTGGAGCGGCCCCGAGCTCGGTGGGGGCAACGTCCAGGCCGAGGCTCGTGAGGCGCGCTATGCGGCCGCCGAGCGGCTGCGCCGCGTCCAGCGGGGCCGACTGGATCGCCACCGGGCACACCCGAACCGACCTCGCCGAGACGGTGCTCTACCGGCTCGCGACCTCACCGGGGCGTCGAGCCCTGCCTCGGGCTGCGGCCCCGGCGGGGAGCGGTCGTCCGGCCGCTGCTGGCGCTCGATCGCGATCAGGTGCGGCAGCTCGCCTCGGAGGCCGGGCCTGCCGTTCCGCGACGACCCGACGAACGCCGAGCCGATGTACGCCCGCAACCGGCTGCGGAATGAGGTCCTGCCGGTGCTGCGTGAGATCGGGCCCGAGGTCGAGGCGACGATCGCCGAGACCCAGGCGGAGCTGGCGGAGGAGAGCGAGGCGCTCGAGAGGGCCGCGGCCGAGGTCCTCTCCGAGTCAGGTGCCGGACGCCGCCGGGCGCGATCGGCCGCGACGTGCTCGCGCCGCTCGACCCCGCGATCCGCCGCCTCGCGCTTCGCCGCCTCGCCGAGCGAGCCGCCGGATCCCAGGTGCCGCCTCGGGCGCGACCGCGCGGATCGGAGATCTGGCGACTGGTGAACGAGCCGGAGGGCGGAGTCGTCGAGCTCGGCGGTGGGGTGGAGGCCCAGGTCGAGACGGGACACGTTCGCTTCACGGCAGGGCCGGCCGCCGGAGCCGGCGGCGGCCACTCTGCAGGTGCCCGGCAGCTGCCGCTTCGGCAGCTGGGAGGTGCGCGCGGAGCTCTCCTCGACCGTCCCGGCGGCCGATGGACCCGAGCTCGCGGTGCTGGACGCCGGTGCGCTCGGCGGCGCCTGGTCGTGCGGTCCTGGCGCGAGGGCGACCGGATGCGGCCGCTCGGGCTCGGGGGCAGCAAATCCCTCCAGGACCTCTTCACCGACCGCAAGGTCCCGAGGTCGTTGCGGCACGCCCTTCCGGTGGTCACCTCCGACGGGCGCATCGTCTGGATCGCCGGCGTCGCGGTCTCGGAGGAGTTCGCCGCGAAGGCCGGCGCTCCCCAGGCGGCCGTACTCAGGGCAGCTCAGGTCCAGTACATAGACTGGGCGCCGTGAGCGAGGACGCGATCGGGGAGGTGCTCGTCTCGGAAGAGGACCTTCAGCGCCGGGTCGCCGAGCTCTGGCGCGGAGGTGAGCCGCGACTACCGGGGCGCAGGCCGCTGCTCGTCGCGATCCTGAAGGGAGCGGTCCCCTTCCTCGCCGACCTGATGCGCCACATGACGGTCGACTGCGAGCTCGACTTCATGGCGGTGTCGAGCTACGGCTCCTCGACGGACTCATCCGGGCGTCGTGCGGATCCTCAAGGACCTGGACGCACCGATCGCGGATCGCGACGTCCTGATCGTCGAGGACATCATCGACTCCGGCCTCACCCTCCATTACCTGCTGCGCAACCTGCAGGCGCGCAGCCCGAAGTCGATCGAGGTCTGTGCGCTGCTCACGAAGCCGGAGCGGCGGCGGGTGGACCTGCCCGTTCGCTACGTCGGCTTCGAGATCCCGAACTGGCTTCGCGATCGGATACGGGCTCGATCACCTCGAGCGCTATCGCAACCTCTCCTACGTCGCTGCCCTGCGGGAAGACCCCGCAAAGCAGCTGGATCAACGCTGGTACCCTCGCGCATAGATCCGGAGGCGCGCATTCCGCGTACCGCCGGGCAGAGGACCTAACCAACGTGAGACGCTTTTTCCGCAGCGCTGCCTTTCCGATTCTGATCGTCGTCGTGCTGGCGTTTTTCGCCCAGCGCCTGATCAGTCCGGGCTCGAGCACCGAGACGCCCGACTACAACACCGTTCGTCCAGCGGGTCGAGCAGGGCAGATCGAGTCAGTCACCTGGAACACGAAGGACAACACGCTCAACGTCAAGCAGACGGACGGCGACCAGCTACGACGAGGCCTATCCCGACTCCGACGCTGCCCAGGCCCAGCTGCTCGAACAGCCTGCAGCAGCACAACGTGCAGCACCGAGATCAAGGGGCAAGGGCGGCTCGAGCTTGCTCTCGCTCTCACCTACATCCTGCCCTTCCTGCTCTTCTTCGCCTTCTGGATCTTCCTGATGAACCAGATGCAGGGCGGCGGCTCGAAGGTGATGACGCTTCGGCAAGTCGCGCGCCAAGCGGATGTCGGTCGACTCGCCCAAGATCACCTTCCGCGACGTCGCCGGGGTCGACGAGGCGGTCGAGGAGCTGCACGAGATCAAGGAGTTCCTCGAGAACCCGAAGAAGTTCCAGGCGCTCGGCGCGCGCATCCCGAAGGGCGTGCTGCTCTACGGCCCGCCCGGCACCGGCAAGACGCTGCTCGCCCGCGCCGTCGCCGGCGAGGCCGGCGTCCCGTTCTTCTCGATCTCCGGCTCCGACTTCGTCGAGATGTTCGTCGGCGTCGGCGCCTCGCGCGTGCGCGACCTCTTCGAGCAGGCCAAGCAGAACTCGCCCTGCATCATCTTCATGGACGAGATCGACGCCGTCGGCCGCCACCGCGGCGCCGGCCTGGGCGGCGGCCACGACGAGCGCGAGCAGACGCTCAACCAGCTGCTCGTCGAGATGGACGGCTTCGAGATGAAGGACAACATCATCCTGATCGCCGCCACCAACCGGCCCGACATCCTCGACCCGGCGCTGCTGCGGCCGGGCCGCTTCGACCGCCAGGTCGTCGTCGACCGTCCCGGACCGCAAGGGCCGCACGCAGATCCTCGAGGTCCACACGCGCGGCAAGCCGCTGGCGCAAGGAGATCGACCTCGACGCGCTCGCCGGCCAGACGCCCGGCTTCACCGGCGCCGACCTCGCGAACCTCGATCAACGAGGCGGCGCTGCTCACCGCCCGCAACGGGCAAGCGCGAGATCACCCATGGTCGAGCTCGAGGAGGGATCATGCGCGTGATCGCCGGCCCCGGAGAAGAAGACCCGGGTCATGAGCGAGAAGGAGCGGCTGATCACCGCCTACCACGAGATGGGCCACGCGATCGTCGGGCACCTACTCCGAGCACTCCGACCCGGTCCACAAGATCTCGATCATCAGCCGCGGCCAGGCCCTCGGCTACACGATCTCGCTGCCGACCGGAGGACAAGTTCCTCACCACCACGCGCCGAGCTCACCGACACGATGGCGATGACGCTCGGCGGCCGCGCCGCGGAGGAGATCGTCTTCGGCGAGATCACCACCGGCGCCTCCAACGACCTCGAGAAGGTCACCGCGACGGCCAAGCAGATGGTCATGCGCTTCGGCATGTCCGAGCAGCTCGGCCCGCGCGTCTTCGGCCACGACCGCGGCCATGCCGTTCCTCGGCCGCGAGTTCTCCGCCGAGCCGGACTACTCCGACGAGATCGCGCGCGAGATCGACGACGAGATCCGCCGCATCGTCGAGGACGCCCACCAGCGCGCCAAGGACATCCTCACCGAGCACCGCGAGCAGCTCGACACGATCTCGCGAGATCCTGCTCGAGCGCGAGACGATCGAGGCGGACGAGTTCATCGCCCTGCTCGAGGGCAAGCCGGAGGACGAGATCTTCGCCGACGATGAGGAGGAGGAGGCCAAGCCACCCGAGGCCCCGCCCGTCGAGGAGAAGGGCACCACCTCGCGAGGGCGCCTGTCCCCGCCCGGCGCCCCCGCGTCCCGGCCTGGCCGGCGGCGGCGCGGAGATGCGCGACAACCGCTCGTAGCCGGAGGTCAACGCAACAAACCGGCAATGGCGGGCCATCCAGTCGGCGGGAGATTCGAGGGCATCCGAGGGTCTGGTCACTTCGCATCGCTATAGCGCGCCAAAGTGACCAAACCTCTCGTGGCGATACTTGGGCTGTGATCCGCTCCGCCGGTCCACCCTCTTCATTGCCGGTGTTCTCGCTGCGTCGACCTTCGTCGGCGTGCGGCAGCAAGGGGCTCGAACGTCAACCCGAAAGGCTCCCGGCGGCGTCGACGGGCGCAAGCCGCTTTCCGCCAGGCTCAGGCGTCAGGCGCTGACCTGAGCACTGGCCCCTGCATCTCCGAGAGCCTCCCGTCGCTGCCTGACTGGGTCGTCGGACGTAGCCCACGACCCCGCCAGCCGATCGACGACGAGCCGGCCAACCAGTGCCAGCGCTACCGCTCGGCGAGAGCGCATCACTTCGTCGAGCTCAACATCGACGGCCAGCTGATCCGCGCGGAGTAGCCAATGACCGCCGCGGATCATGGGGATCGTCAACGTGACCCCCGACTCGTTCTCGGACGGCGGCGAGTTCCTCGATCCGGAGCGGGCCATCGATCATGGACGGAGCTGGCGGCGCGAGGGGGCCGGATCGTCCTCGACGTCGGCGGAGAGTCCACCCGCCCGCGGCGCGGGGCGGGTCGACGGCGGAGGAGAGCTGCGCGCGCGTGGCACCCGTGGTCGGAGGCGCTCGCGCGCGACAACGGCCCGGCAGTCTCGATCGACACCTCCGAAGTGTCGCGGCGCGCAGGCAGCCCTCGGACGCTCGGGGCGACGATGGTCAACGACGTCACCGCGCTGCGGGCCGAGCCCGATCTGGCCGGCGCTGTGCGCCGAGCGCCAGCTGCGAGGTCGTGCTCATGCACATGCTCGGCGACCCGCGGACGATGCAGGAGAACCCCGTCTACGAGGACGTCGTCGACGACGTCAGGGCGTTCCTCGTCGGAACGGATCGAGTTCGCGGTCTCGCAGGGGATCGAGGAGAAGACGGATCTGGGTCGATCCCGGGATCGGGTTCGGCAAGACCGTGGAGCACAACCTCGAGCTTCACCGGCGGCTCGGGGAGCTCGCCGAGCTCGGCCCGGCCGATCGCCTTCGGCTCGTCCCGCAAGAGCTTCATCGGCAAGCTGACCGGGGCCGAGGTCGATCAGCGGCTGGGAGGCTCGATCGCCTCCAACGTGATCGCCTACGCCAACGGCGCCGGCATGCTGCGGGTCCACGATGTCGCGCCGATGCGCCAGGCGCTGACGGTCGCCGAGGCGATCCTGGATCCGACCGCCGGCCGAGATTTCGCTAGCCATCGTACGAACTCCCGAATCAGCGTGTTGACCTGGTCCGGGCGCTCGTAGGGCACCCAGTGGCCGGCCCCGGGGACGATCTCCACGCGGAGGCGCGGCACCCATTCGCTCAGCCCCCGTGTCAGGAGGGCAGCAGCGCTGTGTCGTTCGCACCCCAGATCACCAGAGTCGGTACCTCGACCGTCTGCGAGGTGAACCTGCTCGCGTACTCCTCGGGCACGCCGCCGCCGGCGACCTGGTCGCCCATGCGAGCGGCCCGGTAGTAGTTGAGGCCGCCGCGCAGCGCCCCGGGCTGCGACCAGGCCTCGTGGTAGACCGCGCGGTCGGCATCGGAGAGCTCGGCGCCACGGCCGCCGATGCGCCGCATGATGTTGTCCATCATCGAGTAGTCGTTCGCGGCCAGCATCTCCTCAGGCTCCGGTGAGGGCTTCGAGAGCTCGACCATGTAGTTGACGGCATCGCGCTGCTTCGGGCTCTCCCGCAGGTCGCGGTTCCAGGTGAAGGGCGGGGAGCGTCGATGATCACCAGCCGCTCGAGCATCTCCGGGTGCTTGAGGGCGAAGGCCCAGGAGACGATCCCGCCCCAGTCGTGGCCGACCAGGGTGAGCGGCGCCAGGTCCAGCTCTCGACCAGCCCGACGATGTCGCGGAGCAGATGGCGCATCCGGTAGGCCTCGGGATCCTCGGGCTTGCAGGAGGGTTGTAGCCCCGCATGTCCGGGGGCGTAGACCGCGTGGTCGTTGCCGAGGTCGGCGAGCTGCTCCCTCCACAGGAACCAGAACTGTGGGAAGCCGTGCAGGAAGAGCAGCGGCTTGCCCTCGCCGCGGCTCACGTAGTGCACCCGGCACTCCTCGAGGTCGGCGTAATGATGCTGAAGCTCATGGCTCCACGAGCGCGACACCCTTTCACGACCCGCTACTTTGGCGGTAATGGACGAATCCGCACACTCTCCGTGCAAGTCGAGATCCGCGGCCTCTCCATATATACGCACCACGGCGTCAGCGACGCCGAGCAGGAGGTCGGCCAGCGGCTGGAGTTCGACCTGACGTTCGACGTGCCCGACAGCGACGCGGTGCTGACCGACCGCGTCGAGGACACCGTCGACTACTCGCAGGTCTGCGACATCGTCGCCCTCGCCGCCACGGAGAGGAGCTACCGCACCCTCGAGCGCCTCTGCCACGTCGTTGCGCGAGCGGCTGATGGAACGCTTCGACTGCGACTCGGTCCGGTGCGCGCGGCGAAGCCCGAGCCGCCCGTCCCGTATCCGGTCCAGGAGGTCGGGCGTGGAGGTCACTCTGGAGCGCTCCCTGGACCGCGAGTCCGACGACGAGGACGGCGTCTGGACGCGAGGAGCGCAGCGCGACTGTAAGCGGCTATCCTCGGGCCTCGGCTCGAACGTCGGCGACCGCGAGTCCCAGCCTGCGCGGGGCGATCGAGATCTGCGCCGCGCACGGGGTGGAGGTCGAGGCGGTCTCCTCGCTCTACGAGACGGAGCCGGTCGGCGAGTTCCTCGACCAGCCCGACTTCCTCAACGCGGCCATCCGGATCCGGACCGCGCTCGAGCCGACGCAGCTGCTCGACGTCTGCAAGGCGATCGAGGCCGAGCACGGGCGAGCCTCGACGGATCCCGCCACGGCCCCCGCCCGATCGACATCGACCTGCTGCTCCTCGGCGATGTCGAGCTGAGCACCGACCGCCTCACCCTTCCCCACCCGGAGGTCACGTCGAGGCGCTTCGTGCTCGCGCCGCTGCTCGAGCTCGATCCTGAGCTCCGTCTGCCCGACGGCACCGAGCCTGCAGGCAGCGCTCGACGGCCTGGGACCCGGCCAGCGCGTGGACCGGGCGGCGCCGCGCCTGACGACGGTTGCGCCTAGCGGCGCACCGCGCAAGCCCAGCGAGCCAGTCCGCCGGGAGGATCTGCGGTGTCCGGCCGGGGAACTCGGGCACGACCCGCATCGCCATCTCGCCGCAGGGCCTTCCCTCGATGAACGGGCCGCAGGTCGTCGAAGCTCATCGGGAGCCGCAGGCTGGGAGCGATCTGGTAATCGGCCGCGTTCGGCTGCGGTCCCTCGATCACCCCGTCCGCGATCCAGGCGTCGATCTGGTCGAGGGTCCGCGCGCAGTGAGGACAGATCGGCACTCACATTCGCGTCGTCGGAACCGTTGAACCGCGCCGCGATGCGCCACGAGCGGGCCGCCGGTCTTGACCGCGAGCGCCTACGGCACACCGAGCCGCGCGCCCTCCGAGTAGCTCGCCATCGGCGCCTCGATCTCTTCTTGAACGCCCACCAGAGCTCAAGCGGCGCGGCTTCTCCTGGAACTCATCGCCCCAGGCCTCCGCCTCCTCGACCTGTGGCCCGGGCTTCGGCGTCGGCGGGATAGAGAGCGGGCTCGGGCTGGATCCGGTCGAGCTCCCGCCCGATCTCCATCGAGCTCCCGCACCCGCCTGCCGTCGAGCTTCAGATGCCGGGACCGTGTTCCCGGAGAAGCTGCTGCGTCTTCAGGATCCCCTTCGAGATCACCGGCATCAGGTCTGACCCGCTTGTACGGCGATGCCCTTGCGATCCGAGCATGAGCATCGCGGTCTCGGGACGGGTGCGACCCCGGGATCACGTGAGAGCTTTGCCTCTCGCCATTGCGGGCCATCCTATGGCTGCCGGGATAATCCCGCCGATGCTGCTCGCGGTCGACGTCGGCAATACGCCAGACCCACCTGGGCGCCTTCGATGGCGAGCACCTGGCGCGAGACTGGCGCCTCGACCACCGCCCCCAGCGCCACGGCCGACGAGCTGGCGGCGACGATCTCCGACCTGCTCTCGCCTCGAGGGGCTCAGCTTCGGGTCGCTGGACGGGGCGATCGTCTCGACAGTGGTTCCGCCGCTCGGCCCGAGTACGAGGAGCTCACCGAGCGGCATACCGGGACGCCGATGCCTGCCTGCGTCGGACCCACGCTCAAGACCGGGATGCCGATCCTGGTCGACAACCCGCACGAGGCTCGGCGCCGACCGTCTCGTCAACGCGGTTGCGGCCCACGAGCGCAGGTGAAGGGCGCCTGCGTCACCGTCGACTTCGGCACTCGGGATCAACTTCGACGTGGTCTCCGAGCGAGGGCGAGTACCTCGGCGGCGTGATCGGCCCGGGGTCGAGATCTCGCTCGAGGCGCTCACCGACCGCGCGGCCCGCAAACTGCCGCGCATCGACCTCGACGCTCCCGAGGCGGCGATCGGGAAGCACACCACGCGCGGCGATCCAGTCGGGCTTCGCCTACGGCTTCGCCGGCCTGGTCGACGGAATCGATCGGCGATCTGGACGATGAGCTGGCGGAGAAGGCGACCTTCATCGCCACCGGCGGTCTGGCGCACACGATTGCGCCGCTCTGCGAGACGATCGACGAGGTCGACGAGCTGCTCACACTGCGGGGCCTGCGGCTGATCTACGACCGCAATACGGACACCTAACCTGCGAGGCGTGCAGCCGCCAATCACCATCCCCGTTCCGCATCGGCGAGCGTCGAGATCGCCAACCGCGTTCTGCTCGCCCCTGGCCGGGATCGGCAACTGGTTCGTGCGCCTGCAGGCGCAGGCGGCACGGAGCGGGCCTGGCCGTCTCGGAGATGGTCTCGAGCTTCGGCCTCCACTACCGCAACGAGCGCACCCTGCGCGAGCTGCTGCGAATCCATCCCGACGAGCACCCGGTCTCGATCCAGCTCTTCGGCCAGGACCCCGAGGTGATGCGCTCCGCCGCGGCGATCGTCGCCGAGGCCGGCGCCGACCTGATCGACATCAACATGGGCTGCCCGGTGCGCAAGGTCTGCAAGACCGGCGCCGGCGCGGCGCTGCTCACGCGACCACGACCTCGCCGTGCCGGATCGCCTCGGCCGCGCGCGAGGGCAGCGGGCTGCCGGTCACCGTCAAGCTGCGCTCCGGGCTCAGCGCCCGGCGGCCGCGACGGCTTCGACCTCGCGCTGCGGCTCGTGCGAGGACGCGGGCGTCTCCGCGATCGGCTTCCACCCGCGGTCGGCCGCCACCCATCACAAGGGTCAGCCCGACTACGACCTGGCCCGCGAGCTGTCCGAGCGGCTCGACGGTCCCGATGATCATCTCCGGCGGCCTCGACACGCGCCGAGGATGCCGTGCACGCGCCTACGAGGCGTCGGGCGCCGACGCCGTGATGATCGCCCGCGGCTCGCTCGGCAACCCTGGATCTTCGAGCAGCTGACGGGCCGCCGCGGCGCCGATGCCCGAGCGCGGACGAGGTCGATCGCCGAGCTGCTCTGGGTGATCGACCGGGCCGAGGAGCACCTCGGGCGCCGAGCGAGCCGGCCCGCTATCTGCGCAAGTTCTACCCCTGGTACCTGGAACGGCTTGGCGCAGATAAAGAGGTCGCCGACGCCCTCCAGCAGAGCGAGGACGTGGATCGAGGCTCGACGCCTCGCCCGGGGCCTTGCCGGGCCCTCGAGAGTGGTGGCCGCCTAGTCGTCCAGACTTCTGTTCGGCCGAACCGGCGCCGGATATCCTGGGCGCGCTCACGGAAGAGCCAGGGAAGGGAAATTCCATGATCAAGAAGCGCTCCATTCAGTTGGCGTTCCTCGCCTGCGCGGGATGCGTCTCGCTCTGGCTCCTCGGGCTGCCCGCGGCGGCAGCGGCGAAGACGAAGGAGGCCAGCTTCATTCAATGCGTGAGCACGGCGGTCGCCATCCCCGACGGTCCGGTGGACAGCACGGCCCCAATCCGGCCGCGTCCTTCGCGCTGGCGGTCAAGGTGCCGAAGGTCAAGGGCAGGCCACAGGACGGTGTGGTGACGGCATTCCATTCCGTGGGCGTGCGGATCGCGCACACGGACGTCAGCGACCTCGCTCTATTCCTGGTTTCGCCGGGCGGCCGGGCGGTGGCGCTCGCCACCTATCGCGACCAGAGCAGCAATCTCGACAGCGATCGCCAACCTTCGCCCAGCGGCGATGGTTACGGCTCCGGTGCGATGAATTGCGCGGGACTCGCGGGTGGACTTCGGGGATGGGTTCTCGACGTCAATCACCACCCCGGGGAATACCGGACTCGACACGCCGATCACAGGAGCCTTCAGGCCTGAACAGCCCCTCAGCACGTTCGTCGGCGGGCCGGCGGCCGGCTTCTGGACCTCTGGTCGTCCAGGACGTCCAGGCCCAGGACGTGGGTCAGATCAACGCCCTCTCAATGAGCTTCACGTACCGCTAGCAAGGTGAAGAAGAAAAAGAAGAGGCGGTAGGGATGGACCTGCCCGCCCGCGTGGCGGCGTGGCGCGAGCGCGGGAGGGACGAGGAGGTTCTGCGGTCGCCGCATCCACCGTCTTCGAGCACGAGGGGAGCGAGCCGCTCGCTGATCTTCCTGCACGGCTTCCCTTCGAGCTCGTACGACTGGCGAGCGCTCCTGGACCTGGAAACCGAGCATGCCGTCCTGGCCCCGGACTTTCTCGGCTTCGGGCTCTCCGAGAAGCCGCGGGACCACGACTACACGCTGCACTGGCAGGCCGACATGGTCGAGGAGCTCGTCCGGCGACAGCGGGCGATCGCAGACCGGTCTTCATCGTCGCCCACGACATGGGCACCTCGGTGGCGACGGAGCTGATGGCTCGGGACCTCGAGGGCGCGCTCGAGATGGAGGTCGCCGGCGCCCTCCTGCTGAACGGCTCGATGATCCAGGATGCCGCCAGTCCGACGCTCGGCCAGCGTCTCCTCGCAGCGCCGTCGGACCGCTCTTCTCCCGGCTCGAGCGAGCGCTTCTTCCGCCAGCAGTTCGGCTCCATCTTCTCGCCAGGGCCATCCGCCTCACCGACGAGGAAGCGAAGGACCAGTGGGCTCTCGATCTGCGCTGGCGGAGGTCGCACCATCGCGCACAAGACGATTCGCTAGCATGGAGGAGCGCTTCCGGCACGCCGAGCGCTGGCACGGCGCCCTGACGGGATTGGCCCAAGCCACTCTGCGCTGGCGTGGGGAATGCTCGATCCAGTGGCGACGGAGCGGGTTCTCGACGCCGTTTTGGAGCTGCGGCCGGCGGCCGCGCTGACCCGCTACGACGACCTCGGCCACTACCCGCAGATCGAGGATCCCGGGCGCGTCGCGGACGCGCTGCGGCAGGCGCTGAACGCCTGAGAAGAACGCCCTCGACCACCTCTCGGGGCGGCGCTATACTGGCGCTGCTCCGCCCGGACCGGCCCGTGTTTCAATCGCGTCGGTGCGGGCTCATTTTTCGCCGTAGAGCAGGGATTTTCGGCGTAGAGCAAAACCCCGAAACGAGAAGGAATCGAGGAGAGTTGGCACGCGAGACATTGATCACCCCCGAGGGACTCGAGAAGCTCAAGGAGGAGCTCGAGTACTCTGGAGAACGACAAGCGCCGCGAGGTCGCTGACCGCATCAAGCAGGCGCGGGAGTTCGGGGACATCGCGGAGAACTCCGAGTACGACGACGCCAAGAACGAGCAGGCGATGCTCGAGCAGCGGATCGCCTCTCTCCAGGATCGTCTGCGGCGCGCCGCGGTGATCGACAACAAGCACATCGACACGGAGACCGTCGGCGTCGGCGCGGTCGTCCACGAAGGACCGCCAATACGTAACTGAACGAAGTACTATC
>ERZ1370068.6823-contig-5781_pt1 | contig 40366 bp, 75 predicted proteins | sample MGYA00561227_ERZ1370068 | MGnify/ENA primary metagenome ERZ1370068 (study PRJEB38410, sample SAMEA6850437) | metagenome | study: Metagenomic assessment of the ecological functions of the soil: analysis of the soil microbiota associated with the... | reverse complement strand
AGTTACGTAATAGTTGGAATGGATCGCGCATCGCGACGTTCACGCCGATCAAGCCGGTCGATGATGATCGCGCTCTTCGAATATGCGCGTGCGCACCGGGTTGCCGGCGGAATAGAATTCTCGCATTTTCGCGCCGCGGAAGATTGCCGCATTGCTCGCTGCACTGCAGCGAGATGCAAATTAATTCTTCGTTACGTCATTTTTGTGTTGCGGCCTTGTAATTGCCGGACTTTGTTTGTCCTATTGGATTGTCCAATCGCGTCGAGGCCGCGCGTATCTCGACGACTGTTTTTTCCCAGAGAACTATACGCTCGATGGTACACGCTCTATTCGATGCAAAGATCCGGCAACAGCTACAAGGTCCGCCTTGCGCTGGCCCGGCTTGGCATTCCCTACAATCTGGTGGAAATCGACATCCTCAAGGGCAGAAAGCCGCACGCCGGAATTCCTTGCCAAGAACCCCAACGGACAGGTGCCGCTCCTCGAAGTCGCACCCGATCGGCATCTTGCAGAGTCGAATGCAATTCTCTGGTATGTCGCTGGCGGCTCAATGCTGGCACCGGAAGATCGCATCGCACGAGCTGAAGCGTTGCAATGGATGTTCTTCGAACAACACAGCCTGGGCCAAATATCGGCGCTGCCTACTTCTGGCTCGCGCTGATCAAGGGTGGCCGCGAATTGCAGAGCCACGCCCTCGAGGATTGGATGGAAAACGGCTATCGCGCGCTCGGCGTCGTGGAAACGCATCTGACCCGGCATCGCTTTTTCGTCCGCGGATCACTTCACCATCGCGGATATCGCGCTCTACGCCTACACCCATGTCGCCGACCAGGCGGATTTTGACTCTAACTCCGCTTTCCCGCGATCCGCGCCTGGCTCGCCCGCGTCGCCGACGAGCCGGGTATATCCCGATGCACTGGCAGCCGGAGCTTGCCCCAGCGCAATAGTGCTGGAATGCCAAAGGCTTTTGGGCTTTCGCCACGAAAACGCCGCGCTTGTTACCGCCGCCGCCCCAATCGGGTCCAGAACCCCTTGCCGAGTTCCGGCGTTATCCGTCGGACATTGTTGAAACGCTCATTTCAGGTTTGCCATGTGCAAGCGCATTACATCTGCAGGGTTCACACCCCGGCCAACCGTACACTCGGTACCGAGCACCGAACCGTTGCGATCGCCGAATTCATCGCCAGCGTTGCGCTTGCCCTGTCTACGCTCATTGCCGCCACTGTGGTCCTTCGGTCGGAATTGCGCGAGCGGATGTGGTCAGCAGCGTGATCGACAATGAAGGCGGCATGTTCGCCATTGCCCTGTTGCTCGGCCTATTGTTTATCGGAATGGGCGGGGTGACAATCATCTCACTGCCGCACCAGTCACGCCACAGAAAGACGCACAGCTAGACAGCCCTATCGGAACTGCCGGCAATACCGCACAGTTGATGCGGCGTTGAAGGAGATTGTTATGCGGCTTGTTCTGGCGGTGAGCGCATTCTTGATTGTCAGCCATGCGGCAGGCGCCACCGATGCGGTGTTTCCCAGCTCCGGCCGGCAACCTCAAGGTCCAGACCGTCGCGAGCGGACTTGTGTATCCTTGGTCGCTCGCGTTCTTGCCTGACGGCCGCATGTTGGTGGCCGAGCGCCCTGGACGTTTGCGTATCATCGCAGCCGACGGCCGGCTGCTCGCCGCCGCTCGGGAACGTGCCGAAGGTTTCGCAGTGAGCCAAGCCGGGCTGATGGACATCCTGCTTGCTCGCGATTTCGCGCAGTCGCGCACAATTTTTGTCTGCTACGCCGAAGCCGCCGAGGGCGGCGGCCGCATCGCCGTTCTACGCGCGCGTCTGATCGAAGATGAATCGCCGCGGCTTGATGATGCAACAGTCATCTTTCGGCAGAAGGGCCCCGTCTCGCGTGGCCTCAATATTGGTTGCCGAATGGTGCAGGCTCTGGATGACAATCTGTTCGTCACGCTCGGCGACCACTTCGGACCGAAAGAACTCGCACAAAAACTCGACAACCACATTGGCAAGATTGTGCGCATCACGCACGACGGGGCAGCGCCAGCCGACAACCCCTTTATTGGGAATCGGGGTGCTCTGCCTGAAATCTGGGCCTACGGCCTGCGCAACGCGCAAAGGTCTCGCCTTCAATCCGGCAGACGGAAAGCTATGGGAGCAGGAGCACCGGACCCATGGGTGGCGACGAGATCAACATCATCGAGAAAGCTCAAAACTACGGCTGGCCGCGTGTGAGCTACGGAGTCAACTACGACGGTACGCCAGTCGGCAGCGGCAAACGCGACCATGGAGGGGCGTCACCGAACCCGATCTGGCATTGGACGCCTTCGATCGCACCGTCTGGAATGGCTTTTTACCGGCGACCTCATTCCCGGTTGGAAGAGGCAGCTTGTTAAACGGAGCGCTGAAGTTTGAACTGTTGTCGCGGCTTGAATTGAAGAGGCAACAAGATTCTGAAAGAAGAGCGCCTTCTGCAGAGTATGCGCGAGCGCATTCGCGATGTGCGAGCAAGGACCTGATGGTGCCGTCTATTTACTCACCGACAACGCGTCCGGACGAATCCTGCGCATCGTACTGGCGAAATGAGTCTCGCGGAAATTCGGTCACCACGTGTGAAACACGAAGAAGGCGCCCGTGGCAATCAATGCGAACCAAAACCCTGACTCAGGGGTGATCGGTTCTTGCAAATATAAATAAGAAAATCCGGCGAACACCACGAAGGTGATCACCTCCTGCATCGTTTTCAGTTGCGCCGCGTTATAGACCGCGCTGCCGCAGCGATCTGGCCGGCACCGCCAGGGCAATACTCGACGAAAGCCAGGCCCCAGCTGATAAAGATCACATAAACGATCGGCACGTCCTTGTAGCGGAGGTGCCAGTACCAAGCGGCAGTCATGAATACGTTTGAACCGATGAGCAATACAATCGGCGTCAGATACGGGGACAAAAATGGCATGAGAATCCTTCGATTGAACCGAATCAGGCGGGGCCATCGGTTATAACTGCCTAAGGCACGGGGTTCTTCCGGGTGTCACCGGGCCGTCACAGCGTTCCGATAACACCAGGCTGCTTCTGTCTGATGTCGTTCCCCTCCTCGCGGTCCCGACGGCTAGCTCCTCGGGACCGCAGATTTTTTCAAGACGAAAGACCTGTGCTAGGCTTGCGCATAGGCGGGGGCTCGCGCGCGCACCGAACAGGAGCGATGTTATGCGCAGCATTGGTCTCATTTCAGTTCTCGCAACTTTGCTGTATTGCGTCTTCCGCGCTTGGTCAAAACCAGCCACGTGTGCAGCAGCCACCACCTCCTACCAAGCCGGGCCTGTACAAACCCGTCGCGATCTCGCCGCCAAAAGCGATAAGCGAAACGACATTCGAAGCCTTTCGCAAACAGATAAACGAAGCTGCTCAACGCAAGGATCGTGAGGCGCTGACCAAACTCGTGATTGGCCAGGGCTTCTTCTGGCTGGGCGAAAAAGGTGATCGCGCCGACAAGCGCAAATCCGGTGTCGACAACCTCGCGGCAGCCCTCGGCCTCAATAGCAAGGATGGTGCCGGTTGGGACATGCTCTGCAAGTTTTGCAGAGGATCCGACCGGCTCACCTTTGCCCGAGCACAAAGGCACACTCTGTGCTCCGGCCGATCCAACCTTTGATGGCAAGGCGTTCAATGACCTGATGCAAGCAACGCAGACCGATCCAGGCGACTGGGCCTATCCAGTCGCCTGACGGTGTCGAGGTGCGCACGATGCCGCAACCCAACGCCCCGGTGATCGAGAAACTCGCTGCAGCCTTTGTGCGGGCCATGCCGGAAGACGGATCAATATTCCTACCTTCCTGCGCGTCGTCACGCCGGCCGGCAAGACTGGTTATGTGTTGGTGGACTCTGTCGCGCCAATCGGCAATGACCAGATCTGCTACGTCAAGGATGCAAGCGGGTGGAAGATCGGTGGCTATATCGGTGGCGGCGACGCACAATAGCAATGAATGTTGAACGCAGGCCCGACGACGGCAGGTTGCCCATCCGCGTCGATCGAGTATCCTCCTTAGGCTCGCGAATTGTTCCCAAAGAAGGGGGCTCAATTGTTGACCACACGCCTTGCCGCTGCCGTGACCGCGCCGTTGCTGATCGCAGGCGCGTTGTTTGCCATCTCGGCCGCGCCAGCGCAGGCCAAAGGTGCCTGCGAGGACTCGGCAGACCTGGCGGTACTGATCTTCGCCCATCACGCCATGGAAAGGCGCGCCCTTTACGCGTCGTCTTTGCCGCCGAACATCCGGTCGAGGGCGAGCTTTCGCTCATCGCGCCCGATGGAAGCGTTGCGGCGAAATCGCGTCAACGCTTATGGCGGGCCACCGTATTTCTGGTTTGCAGAAGCGGCGTCTCCCACGGCGGGGATCTGGCACGCGACGCTTTCGGGCGGTCGCGCGGCCGGCGAGTGTGGCGCGATCACGCGCGAGATCGTCGTACGCGCCGACGAACCGCCACGACCGGGCGCGACTGCAGGCAGCGTTTGGCCACTGCGCAATACATGGAATCGCGCGACTGAAAACCTGTTTTCTGCATGGGTCGAAAAGCTTTTCGATGCGCCGCTCGACGCCGCGCCGTCGTGGCCCGCTCTGCACGAGGTGCTACGCGATAGATCGCGAAATATTCTGTTCAATCATCTGGGCCTCGGCGAGGACGAGATGAAGATCGTCCTTCGTCCCGACTGCGCAGATCTCCCTTATTTTTGCGCGCCTATTTCGCGTTCAAGATGGGTTTGCCGTTCGGCTACTCGAAGTGCTCGCGCGGCGGAGCCGGAAAGCCGCCGAAGTGCTTCGGCTGGGCGAGTATCCAGGCTGCCGAGGCTGCGAAGCGGCCGGGACTTGCGGCGACGTTCGGCGACTATATGCGGACCGTTGCTGATGGCGTTCATTCTGGAACCGGACGAACGCCGGCGGGCGACGACAATACCGATTATTATCCGGTGCCACTAAAGCAGGAAACGCTTCGCCCGGGAACAGTGTATGCCGATCCGTACGGGCACATTCTGATGTTGGTGCGACGCGTGCCGCAGACGGGCGACAGCGCGGGCGTTTTCCTCGCCGTCGACGGACAACCCGATGGGACCGTCGCGCGAAAGCGTTTCTGGCGCGGCAACTTCCTGTTTGCGCAGGATCCGGCGCTCGGGAGCCCAGGGTTCAAGCGCTTTCGGCCGATCGCGCTCGAGAACGGCGCTTTACGACGGCTGAGCAACGCCGAAATCGCGAAAAATCCTCAGTACGGCGACTTTTCGCTCGATCAGACCCGGCTCGGCATTGAAGCCTTTACGACCGAATGGATGACGTGATGTCGCCGTCGCCACTCGATCCGTTGCGCGCGATGAAGGAGGCCATTACGGCACTCGAAGAACAAGTGAAGGCGCGCGTGACCTCGGTTGAGAACGGACGAAAATTCCAGAACAGCGGGCGCGGCGAGGCAGAGATGCCGGACGGCGCGACAATTTTCGAGACGACCGGAGCGTGGGAAGATTTCGCGACACCGGCGCGCGATTTGCGCCTGCTGATAGCGTATCGATGTGGTCCGCGGATTTCCGGACCGCGTAGCACGGAGACCTGAGCGGTTTGCCATGCCGAGGGACAAGAGTGCGGCGGATGTAAAATGGAACTTGAAAGCGTACTCGGCTCGGAACTGGCGACACGCAAGTTTTCCTACACAAGAACTGATGGCTCGCAATGGACGCTCGCACTGAAAGACGTCGTTACCCGGATGCGCCGCCCTTGAGATGGCGTACAATGTGAACGACTGCGTCGAGGTTGCGATGGGGTGCACCGGAAAACAGCGAAGAGGCGTCGACGTGCAGGCGGCATGCACCATCGACACAGCGCGCAAAGATGACGCAGTACCGCGCATGGTTCCACGAGCGGCGACGACCCCCGCGCGCATAGTGCGTTAGGTCGAGCACGCGACGCCCGAGGCAAGCTTTTGCCCGTTGCTCTGAGTCGCTTTGAAATCCGCACCGCCGCCAACTATTTGCTTCGCCTTGGCTTCGGCCGAGCATGGATTGTCGGCTGAGCAAGAGTCACCGATCACACCCACGGCTTGGACTTCAATCTCAATACCGGGGCGGGCAAAATTGGTGACGGTTATCAAAGCGCTTCCGGGTAGTTTCCGTCCTTGAACAGGTCTTTGCGCATCTCGACGAACCGGTCTCCGTAACGGGATTCGCCTTGATGAAGACCGTCATGGTCACGAGCATTGTCCAGGCTGCCGCCAGCAAGCTTCAGAACGCCGTCAACCTGAGCGAACACCTGCTTGACCTGAGCTTCGAAATTGTTCGCGATGTTATTGCCTTGGCTATCCTGCGTCGCGGTTTGCCCGGCGACCCAGACAATAGGTTCCGCCCGAGGTGATGACGCCCGGTGAGAACGCTCGCGATAGCTGGAATGGTGTCTTCTCCATGTATTCGGCTGCCCCTGCGGGATCGCCGAAGCAGCATGGCGATGATAAAGGTCGCAGCTCGATTCATGAGACGCTCCTGTCAAGAACTATTGGCCTGACTTGCCGGGTGAGTGTTCTCGATGGAAAAAATCGCGTCAACCGGAGTCGCAGAACGAAAGTCGATATCAGCCGTATCGCAAGATTTCATTGCCAGGATCGGTGCCATCAAGGCAAGCGTCGCAGCGTTGGATCCGATCAGTGGCCAATCGCCAATCGCGATCCCGTAGATCAACCAGAGCAGGATACCGAGCGGTGAACGCGCCTGGTCGCCGGCAGTGACAGCGCTCGAGTGTCTTTTTCGCGGACAGTCTTGAGCACCTGCGGCATCCAGCACAAAGTGGTGAGCAGCGCGCCCGCAACCCGACAAAATCAATGATCCATGGAAGCGTCATGCTCCTGCCATAGGCATGATTCTGCTTCCGCCGTATGACAATCTTGTCGTTCGACGCCGCCCGCGCGCAGGCTCGACCAGGTGAACTCCGGCTACGGCAGAGTCCCCGCCGCCTCTCCTGCGCCCGCTGCGGCACGACATTCGACTGCGGGCTCGGCGCCGACTGCTGGTGCGCGGCGGAGCCTTTCCGGCTTCCGATGACCGTAAGTCACCGTCGAGGACTGCCTTTGCCCCGCCTGCCTGCGACGACGCCGCAGAGGCACTGGTCCGAAAGGCCCCTCCTCGTCTATAGAGAGCGGCCGCAGTTCGCGGTCCCATTCAGGCGAGACAATTCTCATGATCGATTTTTACGCGCTAACCAGCCCGAATGTGCAGAAGATCTTTATCATGCTCGAGGAATGCGGGCTGCCCTACAACATCAAGCCGGTGGACGTGTGGGCAGGCGAGCAGTTCACGTCCGAGTTCGCCAAAATTAATCCGCTGCTGAAGGTGCCGGCAATCGTCGACAGCGACGGCCCCGGAGGAACGCCCTACACCGTGATCGAATCCGGCGCGATCCTCATTTATCTCGCCGAGAAGACCGGCAAGTTCATCCCGCATGATCCGGTTTCACGTTACGACACGCTGCAGTGGGTAATCCCGCAGGTTGCCAATGTCGGTCCGATGGGCGGTCAGTACGTCCACTTCAGCAAATTCGCCGGGCCCGGCCATGACTACAGCGCAAGCCGTTACCGCACGCAGGTTGTCAAATTGTTTGATCTCTATGAGCATCGTCTGTCGGGGCGGCCATACGTTGCTGGCAATGATTACACGATTGCGGACATCGCGGCCTGGCCGTGGCTGCGCAATTTCGAGTTGCTGGCAATCGATCCAGGAAAATATCCAGATGATCAAGGCTTGGGCGGATAAGATCGCCGGACGTGATGCCGTCAAGCGCGCGCTGTCTCAAGTCGGTACGCTCAAATCCGTTCGCGACAAGGCCACCGACGACCAAAAGGACCGGTTCTTCGGGCGCGGAAAATACGCGCGGGCCTAGGCTCGCTCAGAGCAGCGTCGTTGCCACGCTCTGGATACGATGTGACCCTAGTTCAGAGGAGATCATCGGAGTGGTACCCGATCTGCACCAGGAATTTGCGCAACTAGGTGAGAATCTCGTGCGGCTACGCTTCGTTATGACGGAACGCATGCTGATAACGGCGCGGCAACGTCCGGCGCATTCGATCGAGAGCAATCGGCGAGCAATCGAAAGTGGGAAGCGCTTTCCGACCGCAATTTCGTTTCTCGACTCAGTGATCGACCAGTTTGCCGACGCCATTGCGCGTATGGCGGAAACGCTCGGAGACGAACTCGACCGCGCCGAAGATCACGTCTTGCACCAGGAGCCGGATGACGAACGCCAACGAATCTGGCCGCGTGCGCTTGCAGGCGGTGCGCGTCCACCGGCAACTGGCGCAACTCCGGGGTATGTTTCACCGCCTTGAACCGCGCCTCGCCGCCCACGATACGCAAAGCCGCCGGCGCCATCCGCGGCCTTGCGCAAAAGCTCGACGCCATCGATCATGAGGTCGGCTCATTGCACGAGCGCGCGGCTTGCTGCTCGATGAGCTCGGACGCTAAAATGACCACCGTCACGAACCGCAGGCTATTCACGCTCTCGATCCTGACCGCGTGTCTTCTGCCTCCGACGCTGGTCACGGGCTTCTTCGGCATGAACACCAAGGACATGCCATTCCAGGACACGTGACGGCGGCACCTGGATGGCGGCTTTGGTCGCGCTCGCCGCCGGTCTAACGTGCTATTGGGCGCTGCGTCGCTTGCGGGCGTTCGGAGAGCAACACGCTTGCAGCGGGCAAACCGATCACCCATAATGCCGCGGACAAAACAACCGAAAGCGTCCCACATGATCCTTGAGATTGCACAAATCGATGTGAAACCCGGCATGGAGGCCGAGTTTGAAGCTGGCGTGAAAACAGGCCGCACGCGATTTTCAAGCGCGCGAAAGGTTGCAAATTCATGACGTTACAACGATCGCACGAGATGCCGCAGCGCTACCGGCTGTTCGTGCAATGGGAGACACTTGAGAACCACACTAAGCGATTTTCGCGAGTCGCCCGACTTTCACGAATGGCGAAAACTGGTCGGCCACTGCTTCTCCACACCGCCGAATGTTGAACATGTCATCGAGGTGATGCGCGGGTTCTGACGTGGATCGCATCCTTACCACCCACACCGGCAGTCTGCCGCGCACGCCGGAAGTCGTAGAAGCTTCTGCTCGCCGAGGAAAAGCATCCCCGTGCGCGCCGCAACGAACTGCAGGCAGGCGGTGCGCGAGGCGGTCGCCCAGGTCGTGGCAAAGCAGGTGGAATGCGGCCTCGATATCATCAATGACGGCGAACAGGGACGCACTGACTACACCGTCCATGTGACGCGGCGCCTCACAGGCTATGACGGCCTAAGTGCGCTACCGATGGGAACGGGAGATGAAGAGTTTCCGGAGCTGGCGCAGCTCCTCGGCTAGCAATTCGCGTCACCATTTCAGCATCGACCGGCCTGCAATGGATCGGTCGACTGGAAAGATCAGCCCGCGGCGCAAGCCGATATCGACCTAGCCAGGCAGGCGCTACGGGGTGCTCCGGTCGAGGGAATTTTCATGACTTCGCCCTCGCCCGGCCAGATCGCCCGCTATCTCAAGAACAGCTACTACAAGGACGACGAGGAATATATTTTCAAGCTGGCCGATGTCATGCAGCGCGAATACAAGGCGATCGTCGATGCAGGCTTTACCCTACAGCTCGATTGTCCTGATCTCGCGATGTTGCGGCATATGGTCTACCTCGACCTCCCGCTCACCGGATTATCGCAAGATTATCGCCACCAACATTGCCGCACTCAATCACGCAGTCCGCGACCTTCCCGCAGAACGGATGCGCATGCACGTCTGTTGGGGCTCGACGATGGCGCCACATCACACCGACGTTGAGCTTAAGGATATTATCGACATCGTTCTTTCCGGGCGACCGCACGCAGTTTCGTTCCCCGCTGCCAATGCGCGGCACGAACATGAATGGAAAATCTGGCGCGACGTGAAATTACCGACCGGCAAGAAGATCATCCCGGGCGTGATCGATTCCCACGTCCAATATCGTCGAGCATCCCGAGGTGGTTGCCGACCGCATCCTGAACTTCGCCTCTGCGGCCGGACGCGACAACGTTATCGCTGGCGTCGATTGCGGCTTCGGCACTTTTGCCGGACGCGTACAAGTCGACACGAAGATAGTATGGCTTAAACTTCAGTCGCTGACAGAAGGCGCACGGCGGGCCTCAAGGCAATTGTGGACAAAGGCCGCCTGATTTTCTTAGCGCAAAATATCTCTGTCACAGTTGAACGTGCATCGTTGCCAGCTGCGATCGATGATGCTTTGAAGGTCGTCGTTCCACGATGACCTTCGTCCCGCACGGCGATCCGCCGAGATATCGCTAAGCGTGAGGGCGAATTGACCTCCCGCCAAGGCGTTACGGTTGCCTGGGGTCCCGAGCCGCTGACGCCGCGCGGTGCAGGCGCATCTTCTCGACGTTCTGGTTCTTGGCAATGTGCGTTTTGGATGCCCCGGACCTATGTTTACGAACTTTCGGCCGCAGTGCCGGCTCGCTTGCTGGCTGGTTCGTCCCGCCATGAAAGCATAGCCTCTTTTGGTGCGCGCGCTGTCGTCAGTGGGCACACGGGAGTGCCGACGGGGTGGGTTTCACAACTTCCCTGAAATCAATTCCACTCTGTCGCCAGGTCAACCGCACCGGAGCACCTCACAATCGCCTGGTCAGCGCTGCCGCGCAATTCAGCGACAAGCACTGTCGACCAGACCGACAGTCGGACGGCGGCATTACGAGCGTGTTTTGCAAACCATCGGTGACGCTCGGCAGATCGTCGAGCGCTATTCGGCCACTGACCTTCCTGCAACGGCGCCGGAGCTCAACGTCGTGCCGGCAGCAAGACCGCTAAGCGTATCATCGTCGTACCGGGCGCAACGTTGGTCACCCTGATTGCAAGGGGTAACGCTGCATTGGACTCTTCCAATCGCGTCGGCAACGGCAAGCGTCGGCGCCACCACATCTTCGGGTCTCGGCGAGCACGACGTCCGTCGGCTGTGGCGGGACAATGACTGAATTCTCCGTACCTTTTACGGAAGGCAATCCGTTTCGCAGTTGTTCGAAATTGATCACGTCGAGGCGGCCGAGCGCCAATACAATGCAGACTGCCCGTCCAGAGGACAACGCCGGCTGCAATAGCAAGCGCCGTTGCGCGCACGCCGCCGTTCCCTGCCCTCGCTGAGCGCCTGCGAGGTTTTGGCAAAGCATCAGCCACGGGATTGTTCACTGCGGACCCACGTTCATCTGCCAAGCCTTCATCGCCATGATGAGACGTCCAGTCGGCATAGGCTTGCGTGACCTAAAAATTCGGCCGACCTCAGGGAAGGCTGGAATCGATGGCGCCTCGACCTCGCCGCGGCGCCACCGCGGTGGCGCATAAAATTTCGGATCTTCCGGACTGACTTCGACCTGCCGGATCGGTGTACTCATACGCTACTCCCCCACTAAACTCGACGACGGCTCGTTGCTACCGAGCGACCAAGCTCCCATCCAAGTCATCCACAGCTGGCAAAATGGTACTGATTTTCGGGAAAGCCTGGAGGTATTTTTAGGCACCTTGCCAGCGCGCATCTAGTTATAGAGCCTAAAAAAGCGGCCCGAGTGTGACACCTAGTTCCCTGAACAGGCGCGCTGGGGTTTCTGGCGAGAATGCAACGCCGCGCCTGTTCGTTCGGCGTCCATTGCCAAGAACAAGTCGAACAGGTGGCCATCGTCCGGCATGACTTCGCCTCGGAATTGACGGATGCGGCCAATCAGTCCCCACAGAAGCCGCTGCGGGTTCGCGCGCAACAGTGCCTCGTGAAACGGTCTCGCGTCCGGGTAGTCGGGAAATCGATCCGACAAACGGTAGGCCGCGGACACTTTCACATGCACATGCCCTTCGCCCACCAGCCGGAGCAGTGACTGAAAGTTTTTGTCTCCAACACCGCGTGCAGCGGGATGTGAAGCATGTGATCGACAATCACTCGGCATCTCGCGCGCGATGTCCCGGAAGGTCGCGGCCAAGTCCTCCATTAGCCGCCACTCACAGAAGACCTGCATGACCCAGCCAAGCTCACGCAGCTGGCTGCGCGGAACACCTCGAAAACTTCGAGCCCCACGCCGCGCACATAGCCGGGCCTGCCGGCTTCCGGAAACAAATGGAAGCGCAGTCCGCGCATCCCGACCCTGCGCCAGTCGCGCAGCGTCGAAGACTGAACGCGTGTGCAGCTTATTGCGATGCCACGTAGGCGCTGCGGATAACGCGCGAGTGCATCGAGGAGAACGCGATTGTCGAACCCGTGCGCATTGCCCTTGCACCAGCAAAACCATTCGCGAAGCCGAGATGGTTGAGCAGGGTCACGTAGCGTTCAACCGGCGCGTCAGGCGGTGTGTAGCCGCGTCCCGGCGCATAGGGGAATTTGTCTGCCGGCCCGAAAATGTGGGCATGCGCGTCCCATGCGTTCGGCGGCGGCCGTACGCGCGGTGCTGCCGGTTGCTGCACGGCCGGCGATGCGCGGCGCCTCTTGGGTCATCGGATCAGCCGAGACGAATATTTGCGTCCTTCACCACTTTGCTCCACAGGGCCATTTTGATCCTGCACAAAGGCGCCGAAATTCCTGCGGCGTAGTTGTACGGCTGTCGATATTCAGTTGTTCGAAGCGGCTGATGACATTTGATCGCGTAGCGCCGCATTAACCGCGGAATTGAGCGCCTGTACGATCGACGCCGGCGTGCCGTGCGGCACAAATACGCCATTCCATTCATAGGCTTCGAAGCCGGATAGCGTGGTCGGATACCGCCGGGATGTCGGGCAGGCTGGCGAGTTTGCCCTTTCCGGTGTGCGCGATCGCTTTCACCTTGCCGCCCTGAATAAGCCCCACCACCGATGAGCCATTGGCGAAGAAAACTTCACCTGCCCAGACATGACGTCGTTGAGCGCCAGACCGCCGCCACGATAGGGCACGTGACTGATTTTGGTACCAGTCCTATGACGGAACATCTCCAGACAAAGATGTTGAAGCGTGCCGTTACCGGATGATGCCATGTCGATGCCATCTGGTGCGGCTTTGGCAAGCGCGATGACGTCTGCGACCGTCTTCACAGGTACGGAAGGTGTCACCACGAGGATATTCGGCACGAGCGATACTAAGGCGACAGAATCGAAATCCTTGTTGTAGTCGAACGGCAGGTTTGAATAGAGCGCTGAGTTCACCGAAAACGCCGTCGCATCGTGCAGCACCGTGTATCCATCGGGATCGGCCTTGGCGACGACCGCCTCGCCGATTGTCCCGCCGGCGCCGCCCCGGTTCTCGATCACGAATTGCTGACCAAGCATCTCGCCGAGCCTGGCGAATAGGATGCGAGCCGTTGTGTCTGCACCGCCTGCCGGCGGATAAGGCACCATTACGCGCACGGGCCGGTTCGGCCAGGATCGCCTGTGCCCCGGCTTTGGGCGCAAACGGCGCCGCCGCAAGTCCCGCAAGCAATAGGCGTCGTGTGACATTGATCCCCAGCATCGATCCCTCCCCACCTTCATTGCTTTTGCGTCCAATCTAGCACCCCATAAAGCCGGCGACAGATCGAAAAAGCAGCCTCATTTCGCGCCAGACTCTTGCCCAGTCGTTTGAATTGAACGGTCGCGTTGTAGATCCGTTTGCGATCGCGTTCGCAACTCAGGATACTTAATCCTCGCGTAAACATCGGATGGTTTAGTGCGGTGGAATATGGATCCATATCCGTTGTGATCAACATTGAAGAATATCGAGCGCGGCAGGCGCGGCAGCCAGCCCTGGTCATCATTCCTTTCGACGGCAGCCGGGGCTTTCGTCATCGGCGCGTTTTCGGTTTTGCACTCGGACAAGATCCCCCCGCCGAACCAATGGATGGCTCTCCTCAGCGGGCCGGCCGAGGCGAGACAACAGGCTCTCCTTCTCCGGCACCAGGGTCGGCCGATCGGAAACTGCGCCCCTGCTGAAAATTTGTTTGGCCAGGAATGTCGCGCGCGACGTCGATCCCGGCCGCGCGATTGACCCGACCATACGAGTTGAATTTCTGGGTTCCGCAGCGAATTCAGCACCCCAAGCGTCCCGCGACCATGCGGCTCTGGAGCTGGCGACAAAGTGGGGCGCCGTCGCTGATTGCGTTTATAGGTCGAATTTTCCCGTTTGTGTGACATCGACAATCGCGCTCTCGCCGTGCAGGCCGCGAGCACGTTTGTTGTTAAGGCGGATGAGATCGCGTCGACACCGGACAGTTATTCTGCCACCCAGCCGGAGGTGGAATCGCTGGCGCAGGTGAAGAGCCGCGTACTGGATCTGCTTCAATACCTAATCAAAAGCGGCGTCCTGATTGCTTCGGACTTCACAACGTTCGCGCCCGCATCGGTTCGCCAAGCACTCGCCAAAGCCGATCCTGACCAAAATGCCTGCGCCAAGCAATAGTACGCACGCTGTTTGGTGCGTGACTGTCCCCGCCCGGCGATGCGCTTGGAACGACTGGGAGAAGAGCTCTATGGCCGTGGCAATCTCCGGCTTGGCGATTTCTAGCCCTATATCGCCGCTCGGATCGCACCGCTCGTAAAACGCCCGTCACCGGTCATCCTTGCGGCTAGCCTGCGCGTCGAGCCGCCCTTTCCTCGCCGCAGGACTCGTCCCATATTCGGGTTGATGGCGAAATCCCCTGACGAGCCGAAAAAGGACCCCGCGCGGCCGACGCGTGCTAAGGCCGCACGCCCCGATGACAAGCCGACCCCGGATACACTTGCCAATTTGCTAAATCCTGGCATCGGACGCGGCACCGCCGGCCTCGGTTCCGGAACAGGATTGCAGCCGCCCCCGGATAATTCGTGGGACCGCCGGCGCGATTTTTCCGAAGCCCACAAAGCGCGCAAGTCGACTCCAAAAGAGTTCAACGAAGCACCCCAGCGCGACTACACGGCCTCACCAATCACAGGGCTCGACCCGCAACTCGCGCAAGAACTGGGAATCGGAGACGAGGAGGCGCCATCTACGCCGGCCGTGAAAAAGGAGGACATGAAGTATCGTTTGCCGCGCGCGGACCTGCCGACCCAACCCGGTGGCTTTGGCGGTGTCGCGAGCCAAGTATCCTCGACCGATTGCTGCGCGAGGGTCGTCCGGAATTCACCGCTACTCCATGGACGCCACACCGCCCGCCCCGGCCCGAAAAGTCCGAAGGTGGAAAGAAACTTGTCATTGCTTCCGATTTCGACCCGAAAGGCGACCAGCCACAAGCGATCAAGGAACTCGTCGAAGGCGTAAATCGCGTTGACCGCACTCAGGTGCTGCTCGGTGTCACCGGGTCCGGCAAGACCTTCACCATGGCCAAGGTAATCGAGGCCACGCAGCGCCCCGCCCTTATCCTTGCGCCGAACAAAACCTTGGCCGCTCAGCTGTACGGCGAATTCAAATCGTTCTTTCCGGACAACGCCGTCGAATATTTCGTCAGCTACTACGACTACTATCAGCCGGAAGCCTACGTTCCGCGCACCGACACCTATATCGAAAAAGAATCCTCGATCAACGAGCAGATCGACCGGATGCGGCATTCGGCGACACGTTCTCTGCTTGAACGCGATGATGTCGTCATCGTTGCCTCGGTTTCGTGCATCTATGGTATCGGATCGGTGGAAACATATTCGGCGATGACTTTCACGCTCAAGCAGCGTGGTAAGATCGACCAGCGGCAATTGCTCGCTGACCTCGTCGCGCTGCAATACAAACGCACGCAAGGCGATTTTTTCCGCGGCTCGTTTCGCGTACGTGGCGACACCGTCGATATCTTTCCCGCCCACTATGAGGACCGCGCCTGGCGCATTCACCTATTCGGCGACGAGATCGAGAAAATCGAAGAAATGGATCCGCTGACCGGACAAAAACGGATGAACTGGAATTCGTAAAAATCTACGCAAATTCGCACTACGTCACGCCCCGCCCGACGCTTATTCAGGCCATCGCCGGCATCAAGAACGAACTGCGCCAGCGGCTCGATCAGCTCAATAGCGCCGGCCGCCTTCTCGAAGCGCAGCGCCTCGAACAGCGTACAATTTTCGACCTCGAAATGATGGAAGCCACAGGCAGTTGCGCCGGCATTGAGAACTACTCGCGCTACCTCACCGGCCGAAAGCCGGGTGAACCGCCTCCGACCCTATTCGAATATGTGCCCGACAATGCTCTGGTCTTCGTAGATGAAAGTCACGTCTCCGTGCCGCAGCTTGGCGGCATGTATCGCGGCGACTTCCGGCGCAAGGCGACGCTCGCCGAATATGGTTTTCGTCTGCCCTCCTGCATGGACAACCGTCCGCTGCGCTTCGAAGAATGGGATGCCATGCGGCCGCAAACGCTCGCGGTTTCCGCTACCCCGGGCGCGTGGGAGATGGAAGAAGCTCGAGGTGTTTTCGTCGAGCAGGTGATCCGTCCCACCGGCCTGATCGATCCTCCCGTCGAAGTGCGGCCTGCACGTACGCAGGTGGATGATCTTGTCGGTGAGGTGCGGCAAGTCGCGGCGAAGGGTTTTCGCTCGCTCATTACCGTTCTCACCAAGCGCATGGCGGAGGACCTGACCGAATATCTGCACGAGCAGGGCATCCGTGTACGCTATATGCACAGCGACATCGATACGCTCGAGCGAATCGAGATCATCCGCGACCTACGGCTCGGCGCTTTTGATGCACTTGTCGGTATCAACCTTCTGCGTGAGGGCCTCGACATTCCGGAATGCGCGCTGGTTGCCATTCTCGACGCCGACAAAGAGGGTTTTCTTCGGAGCGAGACCAGCCTAATCCAGACCATAGGCCGCGCCGCGCGCAATGTAGATGGCAGGGTTGTGCTCTATGCCGATGCGGTGACTGAGCTCGATGCGGCGCGCGATCGAGGAGACCAATCGCCGCCGCGAGAAGCAGGAGGACTACAACAAAACGAACGGCATCACGCCGGAGAGCGTGCGCAAGGGCATCGCCGACATTCTTGACAGCGTGTATGAGCGCGACCACGTGCTGATTGCAACTGGTTCAACCGGTGCCGGCGAGTTCGGCGAAGCGGCAACCATCGGCCACAATCTCGAAGCCGTCATCGCGGACCTCGAGACACGCATGCGCGAGGCAGCGGCTGATCTCGACTTCGAGCAGGCCGCGCGCCTGCGCGACGAGATCAAGCGACTTCGGGCGACGGAGCTTGCGGTGCTCGATAATCCCACGGCACGCGATGTGATTCCCGCGCAGGAATCGAGATTGCGTAAAGGGGCGGACAGACCACACAAGCCGCATCTCGACGAGATGGGCATTGCTCTATCGCACGAGACAAAACCGGCGCGGGCGGATTCACCCCCGCTCAAAGCTCGGAAAGCCGGGAATGCGGGCGGATCCCGCAGCAACAAGCGGCGATAACTCGCTGTGCTCTTCCATCAGTAGCGGTGATGCCGGTGTCGGCGCGCGTATGCGAGCGCGGAAGGACGGTCATCCCAGGGATAGCTGTAGATGTATCCATCCCAGGCATAGAGGCAGTAGTACCCCGCCCAGGCGCAACGGTCGCGCCAGCTTGAGTAATGCCAGCCGGTTCTAACGTGCCGCGCATCGGACCCGAAATCCGATCCGAGGTCTGCAACTTGCGAAGGAATACACGCTGTCCCGAATGCGCAGACCGCGATCAGGGCTCCAAATACCAGACGCCTTGTATTGGGGACAGAAACTTGTGTCATATGCAGTTCACTCATTTTCGATGCAATGAAACACGTGAATGATCGCGTAAAAGTTGTCACATCCTACTTGTCGATGGGATGCTCTTCCTCACGAGACCGTTTTGGGGATTCCGTGACTTGATACCATACGCCCTGGCAAAGCGTGCCCTGGCAGAAATCTCCCACGCTTCCACCTCCGCCGTATCCACCGCCGCCGCCACCGCCGGCCTGCCATTCACGGCGAAAATCCTTGCCGCCACGACCGCGTTGCCACATGCCCATTTTGTGCCCGTCGTCGTGCTTTCCATGTCCGCCGTCTTGCTTGCCGTGATGCGCCTGGTGCGGGAAATGACGGCCCTGTCCGTTTTTGCCGTGAAATCAAAACGCCGGGCTTGGTTAAGCCCGGCGTCACCGTTCATCGTTAATTGTCTGCAGGCGCCTGATATTCCGGATTAACGGTCGCGTTTCTCAGACAGATTCTGCCCGCCCCTTCGAGCACTGCATACTGAATCATATCGGCGGTCGCGCGCTCCCAGCCGGATCCGGTGAATCCGGCGACCACGTTGATGCGCACGATTTGGACGAGCCGGTCCTTAAGCTTCACGGTACCGACAGTCTGGTTTCGAATATAGGCGACGGCTGCCACGCCGCACGCGTGTCCATCCCGTGCGTCGGCATTCACCACCTGCATCGCTTTTCGGGTGCGGCGCCCTTGCGCCGCAAGCTGACAAATTGTTTCGCCTGTTGCGGCGTGTTGCATAAGATGCCGACACCGACTGCCGCGTCTCCACTTTCCGGCGCAGGCCCCTCCGCCGCACGCACAGCCCTGCAAACAACCACGACGGCTCGCTGCCGCTAGCCAATAGATACGCATCGCCGCCTCCGGTTCCGTGTTTACTTCGAGGAACAACGTGCCCGTGCCGGCCGCGGTTCACAGCCAGCACGCGATTGTGAAGCTGTTTCGCGGGCGTTGCGTATATGGATCTTTTCAGGCAAATAGCCGGCCGCCCCTGCGGCGACCAATTGAAAGCCGACATTCGGAAAAGCGTGGGTTAAAATCTGTGGCCGTGACATTTCGCAATTTCTTGATTGCGCGCATCGCCTTACTCACCATCTGCGCGGTGGCTCTTTGCCAGCTGTGAGACTGATACCACCGGCCCGACAGCGGGTGTCAGGCCGAACGCCGATGCACCACGGCCTCAGGGGGGCCTGTTACAAATTCTGAACCGATGACGCACTCGCGCGCGGCGCGGGAATGCTGGATGCGCACCGAGAAGGGCAGCGCGCACGAAAATCTCGATAAGCGCGCCGAACTTGTCAACAAGTGCATTGACGAAAAGATGAAGGCGGCGGGCGCACCATCGCCCCGGACCTGACAGAGCTTTCCGGCATCCCTTGCGCCCAGCCGTGGGCCGGTTAGCATTCGCCGTCACTCGACTCCAGGGAGGTCGTCATGGCGAAAGGTCAGATGCGTTCAAGTAAGGAAAAAAGGAAACCGAAGGCCGAGAAGGACAAGCCCAAGCAGCTGTCTGCATACAAGCTGTCGCAGATGCAGGGTTCGTCCGCCAGCCCCTACAGCAATCCCCCGGGAAAGAAGTCCTGATAATCACGGGCGGCCAACAGTTTCTACTTTCGAATCTGGTGGCAGTTCCTGGGTTTGTTTTGCAAGTTCCAGGCAGGTGAGCAACTCCACGTAACTCGGTGCGCGATCAAGTGCGGCGAATCCGGCGCACTGGCGCTTTTGTGCTGCGTTGTATCTGGCCCAGTCTCGCTCGAGCTTGCCGCGCGCATCACGCTCATCCCGCTGACACGCCGCCGAATCTCGGCCCGGCAACACCGCCGCTTCCGCCGCCGGCCGACATGTCCGCTCGACATCGAATTTCGGTACCGAGTCGGCTGCCAAAAGGACATGCGACGCAGTCAAAATGATCGGCAATAGTGCATGCATCGTCGTGCTCCTTCGCCATTTCGCTGGAACCTAGATTAATCCACCAGTTGGCTTCTGGTTTCACACCGCCCGGTTTGAACCTTTTCGGCGGTCCGACCGACCAATGCAGGTAATGGTCGGAGGACATTCCGTGCTCAAACGTTTTGTTCGCGCCTTCCTTGCCTTTGTCGGCATCATTGTGCCTGGAACCTTCGCGCTCGCGCTGCTGATCGCACCGCCTGCCCATCCGGAGCCGGTGCAACCGTCAGGTTGCGAGCGCGGTCTTGCCGATGTGAACGCGAACGTCGCAGCCATGCAGGCGCGGATCAAAAAGTTAGGCATGGTTGCCGGGCCCGAGACCTGCACCGCAGCTCAGCTTTACTTCCGAAGTGGTAAAAGCGCGAGCTGTAGCCGCGCTATGCAAAAGCGGCGCCGACCGCGAGCGCGAACTCGGCCGCCTGATGCGGACGTAGAGCACATCAGGGTCATCGCCGTCGGCTGTCTGTGACGGAAAAATGTGCAAAGTCATTCACAGCTTGGCCAAAGTTCCATGGCAAGCGCAACCAATGTTTATCAGCGCCAGCAACGATCCCGTGACCCACAATACGCTGAGTGCCGAACAGAAGCTGTACGGTCCACTCCAGGTTACCACCGCGGTCACGGATTTCGGCCAGACCAGCAGCAGCAAAGCATCAGCGCGGGTTTCAAGCTGCATTGGTAGACCTTCCGCGGCTGCCGAATACCCAAAAAGTCGTGCATAACTTGCCCGGCGCGTCCGGTTCCGCTGGTCCGCCCTTCTCTGCCCCACGGCCGCCCAACTCGCATGCGGCAATCAGTCCGCAAAGGGGACCCGCGCAATTTGCATTGCGCCTTGTAGGAGTTGACCATGAGCAGAGATCGGCTTGGTGCAGTCCTGGAAAACCCGGCCCGGAGATATATGCTCCAAACCGGAAATCAGTGGAAAAATTGAGCGACGCCGACCAGGCGGCAGCGACTTTCGAGGGCGAGATCTGAGAATTCGTCAGGCGCGACGTGGCGTTCCTCCGTCGTCAACGACCTGACACGGATACACCGCCCGAACCGATCGCTGATAATCTGAATGGACTTATCCGGCGCGTTTCCGGCGCATCCATGGAAGAAATCGACCGAGTCATTCTGGAGCTGCAAGCCGTACGTGAGATGCTTCGTAGCGAAGGTGAACGGGTAGGCCGAGAGATTGCCGGCTATGCCAGCCTGAGCCACGCCGCAATGACCGCGATGAAGGTTATCGGTGACAGCCTCACGCAGTGGAAAAACGGATCCAAAATTCGGGTTAGTGGCTGCCTGCCAATGCAGTAAGCACAGAAGCCATCGTCGGACCTGCCGGCGGTGGCTTCTTTCACAACGGCCGAGAGGCGGCGGGGCTGATGAATTTAGCGCCAAAAGACCCCCGTATGGCGCGCGTATCCGAATCGCGTCCGGGCACGGACTGCGATCGGTTTACCATCTTTGCTTTCAGATCAGCTGGCGGCGGCGACTTTGGTCTTGGCGCCCTTGCGCGGAAGCGGATAGTCGGCGCTTTCGTAAAGTTGCCGGATCCCGTTTCCGTCGAACCGCTTCTCTTCCACTTCGAGATACGCGCCCAGCAGCAATTCCGGCGGCAATTCCTCAATCGCGAAGCGAATCGCTTCGGCTGCAGTTGGAAAGCGCTTGTAGCCAATCGGCCGGCGCGACTTCCGGCTCCGGCTAGGAAATAGTTCGGACGGGGCACGGTAGTTGATCATCGACATAATCAAGCTCCTCGCCCCATAATATGGCCCTTATGACGCAGAAAATCCAGCACCTCGGCGTGTGCATATCTGCCCTGTCAGCCCACGGTAAACGTCGAGTTCGTAAAAACATGGCCCGGCGCGCGCGGCACCGGGCCAAATCTCAGGCGGTGGGACGTATTAATCGACCACTTCGGCGACGACCTCACTGGTTGCAGGGTCGATCAGCACAACGCGGTTATTTACCACCATGTATTTGTAGGCCCGGATGGCAGGCACCTCGACTGCAACTTCATGCGGAAGAGTGTAGAGCTGAACGCTTTCCGGTAGCCGCGCGCCGACACGGTATTCCACAGACGGCCGTGCCGGCGGACACGCTCGCGCACGATGGTGCGATAGATCGTTTGGCGCTGGACCGGCGTAAGTTGCAGCGGCTCAGTGGTCACCACTGTCCGCGATCCCACCGGCTCACGTGTGATGACGGTGGTTTGCGCATTGACCGCACCGACGCTCGCAAGCAATGCACTCACGATCGCGGCATGGTGAAAATGTGTCATAAGTTCCTCCTCACGATTGCGTCCAAAAAGAGAACGCCTGCTCGTCCGAGAGGTTCCTCCACGAGGCGGCGGCGTTTCATGCGTGCCATCACTGTACGTGTGGCGGATCGTCCATCAGTCTCAATTTTGCCTGCAGCGCTGCGATGCGACGGTCGGCCTCCGTACTGGTCAAGCATGTCGGTCCGCCAGAAAGACGCCAAACTCCTGCCGCTGGTGCGACACGCAACGGATTGCATCGTACGCAAGGGTTTTCGCCGATGCGCGCTACAGGGCCAGGCTGAGGCCGAGCGAAATCAATGATCTAATTGTGGACCCAATGTCGGCCTGCGTCGGTCCCGTGCGGGCCATGATCGACGCACACGATCGCTTGTATGGCAGTGGCTCCGGAGAGGCGTTCCTCTGGGACCCTACCTCGGATATCCTGCCGGCGGTGGTCGTGGGTCAAGTGAAGGCTCCGCAACGCTGAACTCAGCGCAGGCCGCGCAGCGAGAGCGGGCCGTAAGACAAATGTTATCGGCAGGGTAATGAGTACGACTGCGGCAATGACCATGAGGGCCACCGGGACCCCGACCGCATCGCCTACCAACTCCATAGATCGCCGGCGAAACGGCGCCGGCCCCGATCGTCCCCGTATAAAAGATACTGAAAGCGCGCTGGCGCCCGGCCGGCTCCACAAGATCGGGCACCGATCCGTACAGGACCGAAGAAGTGCCGTTGAGCGCAACTCCAACGATCGGGCAGCAATATCAACGCAGGTTCGAGCGGCAACGGCAGCAGCGCAACAATGCCGACCGCCGTCACGGTTTCTGTAAGCCACACTGTCGCCACCGCCCCGATACGCGCGGCGAGAAACGCACACACGAGTTTGCCCATCGCCCCGCCGGCAAAAACCAATGTCAGCGCCAGACCGACCAGTTGGACGCTGGCCCCCTTTGCGGTGAGCACGAACGGCAGGAAGGTGAGGAAAGCCATCCGCGTCGCGCTGTCAATCACACCGACCGATAGGAGCAACGAAAATGCAGAACGCTTCACGGCGCCGACGGCCCGTCGTGCATGATCATCTTTTCGTGACGAGACATGGGCGTCGTTGAACCTCGGCATCGCGACAAAGATTGCTAATGCCGCAAGCGCACCGATGGCACCGAGGATCATCAACACGTAACGCCATGGCAGCGCCATAAGCAGCAAAGCTGCGGCGGCCGGGAGTATCATTTTTCCAATGTCTCCGGCAAAATTGTAGGTACCGAGCGCCTTCAGCGAGCGCGCGCCGGCGAAGGCGTGCGCGATGAGCGATGAGGCGAGCGGATGCTGTGTACTCTGCGCCGAGGCCGCCAACGAACAGCGCTGCGACGAGAACCCCCAAACCGTTGCTATATCCGGCGAATATGTACCCGAACCCAGCGAGCGCGGTCCCGAGCGCCAGCACCGTCGGGGCGCCGAAGCGTTCAGCCACAAAGCCCGCCGGAATCTGGAAGCCGGCCAGCGTGCCGGAAAAGACCGTTCTCATCAGCCCGAGCGCGGCAAAGCTGAGACCGAACTCGGCCTGCCAGATAGGCAGCATAACGTAGACGAGATCGGTGTACCCGTCATTAGGGCGTGCGCGCCGCAGGCAGTGCCGAGAGCGCGCCGCTCGTTGGATTTCGCCGCGACAGGATCGGGCAATGCTGACTGGTCGGTCGTCGCGCTCATCGGCGCAAGCCTCAGCAGATAGAACGTTGATCAGGTCGCAAAGCGGAAATGCATTACGTCGCCGTCCGCAACGACGTAGTCTTTGCCTTCCAGTCGCATTTTCCGGTGTCGCGCGCGCCCGCTTCTCCCCGCAGGCAATATAGTCGTCATAGGCGATGGTTTCCGACCTGATGAAGCCGCGCTCAAAGTCGGTGTGAATGACGCCCGCCGCCTGTGGCGCCCTTGGTGCCCTGCGTGATGGTCCAGGCGCGCGCTTCCTTCGGACCAACCGTGAAATAGGTCACAAGGTGCAGAAGCGCGTAGCCGGCGCGCACGAGGCGATCGAGACCGGTCTCCTTTAGGCCCACGGCCTCGAGATACTCCGTCCGTTCTTCCGGCGGCAGTGTCGCAATCTCCGATCCGATCTTGGCCGAAATCACGACCGCGATCGCGCCCTCGGCTTTCGCGCGCGCTCTTCGACCTTGCGGGGAGAAATCATTGCCAGTTGCGGCGGAAGTTTCGTCCACATTGCAAGCATAAAGCACGGGAGCCGATGTCAGCAGGCCCCAAGGAGTGGAACAGTTGTTTCTCCTCGGCCTTGCGCTCGACCAGGCGCCCAGGCTTGCCATCACGCAGGAGGACGAGCGTACGTTTTATAAGATTAAGCGATTCCTTGGCCAGTTTGGCGTCTTCTGCCGGTACCTTTCGCTTTCTTCTCAAGATTGTCGATGCGTTTTTCCAGACTATCGGAGATCTGCCAGCATCAACTCCGTTTCGATTGTTTCGATGTCGGCAATAGGATCGATTTTGCCTTCCACATGCGTGACATCGCTGTCCTCAAAACAGCGCACCACGTGCACAACGGCATCGACCTCACGAATGGTGGCGAGAAACTGGTTGCCGAGGCCCTCTCCTTTAGATGCTCCGCGCACGAGTCCGGCAATATCGACGAACGTGATGCGCGTGGAATGATCTGCGCGGACTTCCTGAGAACTGCAAGCTTGTCCAGCCGCGGATCCGGCACCGCGATCTCGCCGACGTTCGGTTCGATCGTACAGAATGGATAGTTGGCGGCTGGGGCCGCTGCTGTCTCGTGTCAGGGCATTGAAGAGCGTCGACTTGCCCACGTTCGGCAGGCCGACAATGCCACATCTAAATCCCATGATTTATTGTCTCTTTGTCAGCAGTCTTATTTGGAGCCGAGCGGCTCGTCGTCCGCCTCGTCGATCAAATCCTTTGGCTTCCATGGCGAGATGAACTTTGTTCTGAAAAGATGAATCCTCGCCATCGACCAGAAGCGCTGCGTTGTCAGCGATCACATCGCACAAGGCCTCGACCCAGGCCCATTCGTTTTTGCGAAGTCACCGAGGACGTGCATCGGAACCAGTTCCTTGACGTCCGGTTTACCGATGCCGATACGCACGCGCTTGTACTCGTTGCCGATGTGGGCGGTGATCGAACGCAGCCCGTTATGGCTCCGCGACGCCGCCGCCGATTTTTACTCTGACTTTCGCCGGCTGCAGATCGACTTCGTCGTGGAAAACCACGATGCTGCCCGCATCGAGCTTGTAGAAATTTGCGGCCTCCCCACTGCTCGACCCGACTCGTTCATATACGTGCCCGGCAAAAGCAGAAGGATGCGCTCGCCCGCAATGTTGCCTTCCACCGCAACGCCCTGAAATCGCCGCCGCCAGGGCGAGAGTTCACGACGGCGCGCGATTGCCTGCACCGCCATAAACCCGATGTTATGGCGGTTGCCGGCGTGCTTGGGACCGGGGTTGCCGAGGCCGACGAAAAGCAGCATGGCGTGAACGGCGCTCACCTAGAGTTGCCGAATACGCGAACGCTGACGGTGAGGCCTGAACGAGGCCTCACTTCTTCTCGGGCTTCGCTGCCGCGGCGGCGGCAGGTGCCGCACCAGCGGCGGGAGCGGCTCCAGGTGCAGCGCCGGGCGCGGCACCGGGGGCAGCGCCTTCGGCGGCGGGCGCAGCGCCGGCGGTCGCGGCAGCGGCGGCGGCTGCCGCCGCTGCAGCAGCTGCTGCTTCGGCGGCTGCTTTCATTTCCTCCGCATAGCCGGACGGCGGCACAACTGTGACAAGCGTCATGTCGGGGCGTCCGATAACGCGGATATTCGCCGGCAGGGTCACGTCGGTGAGATGCTTCGAGTGATTGATGTCGAGGCTGGAAATATCGACGTCGATCGACTCCGGGATCGCATCCGCTGGGCACTATTACTTCGACGGTATGCGTGACAATGTTGACCGCGCCACCGCGTTTCACGCCCGGCGCCTGATCGGCGTTGAGGACGTGCACCGGAATATGCACCCGAATGGTGGCCCCTTCCGACACACGCAGAAAGTCGACATGCATCGGAAGGTCTTTGATCGCGTCGAGCTGGAAGTCGCGCGGGATAACCCGATGCTTGGTGCCGTCCACATCGATATTGTAAAGCGTGGTCAGAAAGCGCCCAGCGTAGATACGATGGCGCAGTTCATCGTGATCGACCAGGACCATGAGCGGGGGTTTGTTCTCTCCGTAGATCACGCCCGGCACTTTGCCGGTGCGACGCGCAGCCCGAGCGGTCCCCTTGCCGCCTTTCGGACGTGCCGTCGCCTTCATTTCCTGACGGTCGCCATGTTAATCCCTCATCTAAGTCAATGGAAAAAGGCGGCTTTTCGCCGCCTGCGCACGCGGCAAGCCTCCAGGGGTGCCGGGGGCCGCGAACGGGGCGGGTTATAGCGGCAGCATCCCAAAAGGGCAAGAAAACCGCACAGGCCACTGATCAGCGTATCTCTTCGGACGAATCCTTAGACTTCTTGCTGGGCTTTTCGGTCTTAGCCTCCAAAGCCGCTACACGGGCCTTTAGGGCCTCATTCTCCTCACGCGCCAGACGCGCCATGTCCTTGACCGCCTCGAACTCTTCCCGTTTGACCATGTCGAGTTCGCGCAAAATGCGTTCAGCCTGAGTGCGCAGTAGGGTGTCGAATTCGCGCCGTACCCCTTGCGCGACACCCGCCGCATCGTTCATCAAGCGCGCCATCTCGTCGAAAAAGCGGCTTGCTGGTCTGGGTCATATTTCGCCTCCGGCACGGATTGCATCAGAATGGCGATCCGGTCGTGCCGCCGCAAGACCCGGCGTGCTAGCACTTACTGGCGGGGCGTGCGTCCCGCGGACTCGGATCTCGCGATGCCCGTGCTTGTCATTCCCTATCCGACCTTCGATCCGGTGCTGATACAGCTCGGACCGTTCGCCATCCGTTGGTACGCCCTAGCTTATATCTTCGGCATCCTGATCGGCTGGGCTTACGCGCGCCTGCTCATTCGCTCAACAAAACTGTGGGGCGGCAAGGCGCCGATGAGCGTCACCGATTTCGATGATTTTGTGCTGTGGGTGACAATCGGCATCATCCTTGGTGGTCGGATCGGTTACGTGCTGTTCTACAATCTCCCCTACTTCGTCGAGCACCCGATCGAAATCGTACAATTGTGGAATGGCGGAATGTCATTTCATGGCGGTTTCATCGGCTGCGTGCTCGCGGTTTTGTTGTTCGGGTACATGCGCGGGATTTCCGTTCTTTCTCTTGGTGATATCACCTGCGCAGTCGGCCCCATCGGCTTGTTCCTCGGCCGGATCGCCAATTTCATCAACGGGGAATTGTGGGGCCGTCCTGCCGACGTGGCCTGGGCCATGATTTTTCCGAATGGCGGACCGCTGCCGCGCCATCCGAGTCAGCTTTACGAGGCCGCGCTCGAAGGTCTATTTCTGCTCGCCGTCCTCGGCCTTCTGGTGCGCGCTGGCGCTTTGAAGCGGCCCGGTCTGATCATCGGATGCTTCGCTGCCGGTTACGCTCTCGCACGCACATTCTGTGAGTTCTTCCGCGAACCCGACGCCCAGCTCGGATTTCTATGGGGTGGAGCAACTATGGGACAGTTGCTCTCGGTGCCGCTGTTCCTCGCCGGTCTTTGTTTCATTTTCTACGCGCTGAGGCACCCGCCGCTTCGGAGGCGCTAGTGGAGGAACACTCCGCGCTGGAAGCTGAAATCCGCCGCCGGATCGCATTGGGCGGACCGATGCCGATCTCTGAATTCATGGCGCTGTGTCTGCTCGACCCTACGCACGGCTACTACACAACTCATGACCCGCTTCGGCGCGCGCGGCGATTTCATCACAGCGCCGGAGATAAGCCAGATGTTCGGCGAACTGGTCGGCATCTGGGCATCCGCCGTATGGAAGCAGATGGGCGCCCCTGAAAACGTGCGGCTAATCGAACTCGGGCCGGGTCGTGGCACGATGATGAAAGACGCGTTGCGCGCGGTGCAAATTGTGCCGGAGTTCCGTTCAGCGATTGTTGCACATCTGGTCGAGATCAGCCCTGCTCTGCGAGCGCAGCAGGAAAAGACGTTGGAAGGTGCAGGCGTTCCGCTCATCTGGCACTGGCTCGCTCGGTGACGTACCGAAAGGACCGGCCATTATTTTCGCGAACGAATTCTTCGACGCCCTGCCGATCAATCAGGCGATAAAGACCGAGCGTGGCTGGCATGAGCGGCGAATCCAGATTGACCCATCTGGCCAGCTGGCGTTTACGATCGCGCCTGAGCCGATGCCCTTCTTCCAGAACCTACTCCCACCGGCATTGCGTGCGCCGCGTGCGGGCGCCGTTTTTGAATGGCGCGCCGAAACCGTCCGCGATGGACGTTGGCCGGCGCGTAGCGGACAACCGAGGCGCCGCCCTCGTCATCGACTACGGTCACACCGAGACCGCGCTTGGTGAAACCTTACAGGCCGTCGGTCAGCACGCTTATGCCGACCCTCTCACGTCTCCCGGTCATCTCGACCTGACCGCTCATGTAGATTTCAATCGTTGGCGCGTGCCGTCGAGGCCATGGGTACCACTGGCTTTGGGCCGATCGAACAGTCACAATTTTTGCGAGGGCTCGGAATTGAACGAGAGCAGCCACACTGAAAGCAAGGGCCGCACGGACTACTGACATCGACGAGGCGCTCGAACGTCTAATCGGCCGTAACAGAAATGCGATGGGCGAATTGTTTAAGGTCGCTGCCTTTACCCATCCCTCGGTAGGTACACCGCCCGGCTTTGAAAACTAAAATGCTGGCCGCGCGCCGTTGCGCGCACTATCTATTTGGTTGTTTTACAGGTATCCGAACGAAATGCTCCAGGCCGCCACCCTTGCCACGCTCGAGCGTATTCGCCACGCTTTTTTACACGCTCCGGCGGCGTGTCGCAGGGTGTCTATTCTTCGCTCAATGGAGGTGTCGGCTCCAGCGATGCACCCGACAAAGTTACCGAGAATCGCGCACGCATGGCAGCACTGTTAGGGGTGACCCCGGATCGCCTGCTGACGGCTTTTCAAATTCACTCGCCGAATGTTGTGATCGCTGATGAACCCTGGACTCTTGATAAGCGGCCTCGTGCGGACGCCGTTGTCACGCGCGTTCCGCGACTGGCGATCGGGGTGTCGACTGCCGACTGTGGTCCACTGCTTTTCGCAGATAGCGAGGCCGGCGTGATCGGCGCTGCACACGCCGGTTGGCGCGGCGCGATCACAGGCGTCGTTGAAGCAACAACGCGATGCAATGGAGCGACTGGGCGCCAACCGCAACCGTATCAGTGTCGCGCTCGGACCGACAATTCGCCAGCAAAACTATGAGGTCGGTGCAGAGTTCGTTGAACGCTTCGTCACAGTCGATCGCGCAAATATAAGGTTCTTTGCAGCGTCGCAACGCGATGGCCACGCAATGTTTGATCTCCCAAGCTATATCGCGGAACGCATTCGACAAGCCGGCATCGCACAGTTCGAAGATCTCGGTTTGTGCACATACGCCGACCCCTCGCGCTTCTTTAGCTACCGGCGCACGACGCTTGCGCGGCGAGCCCGACTATGGCCGGCACGTCAATGCGATCGTGCTTGCCGCGTGATGTTTGCGACTGGACTCTTCCCGCGCGCTTGCCGCTAGGCTTTGGCTCGGCCCAAGAGACCAAGACACAACAATCACAGGCCGCGCGGGGTTGTCGATGGAGCGGGGTTCAGGTCGCCGTACGGCCGGCGAAGTCCGGCGCGTTGGGTGCCTCTCCAGTTTATTGACCGTCGTCTGCGCGTTGGCGTTGGCCGGATGCAATCCCGATAACCAGGGTCTGTCGGCTGCACAGCCGCGCGGTGCAACCGTCGCCTTTCGATTCCCTCGACGGATTGCCGCCCGGCCTATTCCAGAAGACTGGTGGGCGATCTTAATGAAGAAGCGCAGTCACGTCGGCTTGCGGTTATTTCACGCGAACAGCCTTCGGCTTATCGCGTGCGCGGCTATCTGGCCGTTAAGGTAAGGAAGCGTCAGACCACGGTCGCATGGGTGTGGGACGTATTCGACCAGAACGAACAACGAGTGCTGCGCATCAGCGGGGAAGAGACCGCGAAGGTTCGGAACCGCGATGCCTGGGCGGCCGCAGATGACGCGATGCTGCGCCGGATCGCCAATTCCAGTATGGAGCAACTGGCCGCCTTCCTGACCACGCCCGAAGTGGCGCCCGGGACGGCGCCATCGGCGGCCGAGCCACAAGTGGCGCTGGCCGCGCCAGCCGAATCCTCACCGGAAGCGGCCGGCATATTCCGCGTCGTCCCGGCCTGATCCTATACAGCCGTCCGGCAACGACGCACGCCCGACGGCGAAATCGGAGCGAGAGGCGGTTATGCTTGCAGCGTCCGCCCATTAGACGCCCTTCATCATCTCACTCAAAGCCGAGGGACAACGACTTTCAGCCATATTGCCCGGCCGTGCCCGCCTTGTTATGACCACGCCGCCTGTGGCGCGGGAGTAGGGCGAGGAGTCAAAGATGTCGGGCAAGAACGGAGCGATCAAGCTCGTCGCCGGCAATTCCAATCCCGCGCTGGCGCAGGGAATCGCGAACTACCTGAAACTTCCGCTGGCGAAGGCGGTCGTCCGCCGTTTCGCGGACATGGAGATCTTTGTCGAGATTCAGGAGAACGTGCGCGGCGCAGACGTATTCGTGATTCAATCGACCTCGTTCCCCGCCAACGACCATCTCATGGAGTTGTTGATCATTATCGATGCGCTGCGCCGCTCGTCGGCGCGTCGCATCACTGCGGTGATCCCCTATTTCGGTTATGCCCGCCAGGATCGCAAGCCCGGCCCGCGGACGCCGATCTCGGCAAAGCTGGTCGCCAACCTGATCACCCGCGCCGGCACCGACCGCGTGATGACGCTCGACCTGCATGCCGGGCAGATTCAGGGATTTTTCGATATCCCGACCGACAATCTTTATGCATCGCCAGTGATGGTCCGCGACATTCGCGAACGGCTTCAAGCTCGACAACATCATGGTCGTGTCACCCGACGTCGGCGGCGTCGTGCGCGCGCGCGGGTTGGCGAAGCGCATCAACGCACCGCTTGCCATCATCGACAAACGGCGCGAACGCGCGGGCGGATCCGAAGTTATGAACGTGATCGGCGATGTCAGCGGTTACACTTGCGTCCTTGTCGATGACATCGTCGATCCTGGCGGCACGCTCGTAAACGCCGCCGATGCCTTGCTCGAGAACAAGGCCAAGGCCGTTTACGCCTATATCAGTCATGGCGTCCTGTCAGGCGGCGCTGCCAAAGCGCATCGCAGATTCGCGATTGAAGGAGTTGGTGATTACCGACTCGATCCAGCCGGCAAAGGAAATTCTGGCCGCCGGCAATATTCGTATACTGGAAATCGCATCGTTGATCGGCGAAGCTATCGGCCGCACTGCCGCCGAGGAGTCGGTATCGAGCCTGTTTGACTGACAGCGCCAGCGCGCACGCCAGAGTGCGATACCGGCACCGATCGCGCTCGTCTCTTCAAGTTATCCACCATTGAGTCAGGTCGCCGCAGCATTCGCTGTGGAGAGTCAACTCCGCACGGTTGCCTATGACTCGCAAATCACGGCTCATGACACTTGACGATGTCTTTGGCGGGCGGAATCAGCCGGGTTATAGTCGAATCGCTTGGTGATCTGCTTTTGCCGTCAAGGCAGCCCGTAAACTTCTGCGTCAAGGTGCGGACCGAGCCCCCATCCCGGGTCTTCCGCGAGTGTGCGGTGGCGTGCGTTTCCTCTCGCTCCTTTCAGCAAAGCGGAGACGTAATGTCCCTGACCAATTACGCGGAAGAGCCCCGTATCAATCCCCTCGACGTCGTGGAGCGCTTGGCCACAGGCAATGACTGGTCATTCGAGCGTGCCAGCGACGACGAAATTACCATTTTGGTCACCGGGCGTTGGACCGATTATCAGCTCTCTTACACCTGGATGAGCGACATCGAAGCCCTGCATTTGGCGTGTGCGTTCGATTTGCGAGTGCCCGAACGCCGACGAGTCGATGTTCAAGCATTGATTTCCCTTATCAATGAACGACTTTGGGTCGGGCCATTTCGATCATTGGAATTCCGAAGGCATCATGATGTTTCGCCATGCATTGGTATTGGCCGGCGGTACCGAGGCTTCCGGCAAACAATGCGAGGCGTTGCTCGGCACCGCACTGGAGGCTTGCGAACGCTATTTCACTGCGTTTCAATTCGTAGTCTGGGCAGGCAAAGGTGCGCGCGAGGCGCTCGATGCCGCCATGTTCGAGACCTCAGGCGAGGCGTAGGGCCGGTGACCGGCCATGGCCATCCGTAACGTCAAAAGACTGGGTGAATTTCGTGGCGCGCTCGTTCTCGTTGGCGCGGGAAAGATGGGCAGCGCCATGCTCGAAGGTTGGCTCGCGCGTGGATTGATCCAAAGAAGATAACCGTCGTCGAGCCGCAACCGGCTAAAACGGTGAAGGCGCTGGCGCGACGGGGACTCAGCTTAATCCGAAAGGCAAAGTCGGCGTTGCCACCACGGTCGTGGTCGCCGTAAAGCCGCAAAGCGCACCCGAGGCCTTGCCACCGCTCGCAAAGTACATCGACAAAACGACGTTAGTCCTCTCCATCATGGCCGGCCGAACCATTGGTTTTCTCGAGAAGTCGCTGCCGGCGGGAACGGCAATTGTTCGCGCAATGCCCAATACCCCCGCCGCGATCGGTCGGGGCATCAGCGTCGCAGTGGCCAACGCGAAGACCTCGAAGCGTCAACGCAAACAGGCGTCCTATCTTCTCGCGGCGATTGGCAAGGTCGAGTGGGTCTCCGACGAAAGCCTCATGGATGCGGTAACCGCGCTGTCGGGGTCGGGACCGGCTTATATCTTTCTGCTGGCAGAATGCATGGCTCGCGCAGGCGCTGCAGCCGGCCTGCCGCAGGAGCTCGCGATACGTCTTGCTCGCGAAACCGTCGCCGGTTCTGCCGAACTGCTGCACCGCTCGGATGTTGATGCGGCGACGCTGCGGCAGAATGTAACATCTCCAGGAGGCACAACCGCAGCAGCCCTCGCAGTACTTATGGGGCCTGGAGGCTTCGATCAGCTTTTGACTCAGGCCATCGCCGCCGCGACCCGGCGTTCACGGGATCTCGCTGGCTAGGTTCCCGCCCTAGCACCGTCATCATTGCGGACTTACATTCAGCCCTATTGAACGCCCACGGGAGGCCATCATGGCCCGCAAATCCAAGCGTCAACGTAAGGCTGCCTCCGCAACCGCCCGCCCGTAGCTCCAGCGATCGTGATAAAGCCATCGATGCGCTGATGACCCTGCTGGCAGAAAATCGCCTCGAACAAATTGGCCTTGCAGAAGTCGCTGGCCGGGCTGGGATCAAGCTTTCGCAATTGCGCGCCGAATTCGGCTCAACACTTGCTATCCTTGCCGCGCACATAAAGGAAATCGACCGCGCGGTCCTCGCGGGTGGCGACGCGGATATGGCTGAGGAGCCGGCGCGCGAACGACTCTTTGAAGTGTTGATGCGCCGGTTGGAAGCCCTTGCTCCCTACAAAGAGGCAATTCGCTCGATCATGTACTCGGCCCGACGAAACCCGGGACTCGCTTTTGCTCTGAACGCAATGGCGATGCGATCGCAACACTGGATGCTCGAGGCCGCAGGCATACGCGCGTCCGGTCCCCGCGGCGTTCTGCGTGCACAAGGCGCCGCGCTCATGTTCGGGCGGGTCTTGTCCGTTTGGGTTGATGACGAAGAACAAGGACTTGATCGTACGATGGCGGCACTCGGTCGCGGCCTCAACAGCGCCGAACGCTGGGCCGGATTTCTCGACGATCTTTGCGCCATTCCGTGTATGCTGCGCGGGCCGCGGCGACGCCGCCGCCGAATGCGCGACGCGGAAGCAGGGGCTGCTTAAACAGGAACCCGGACCGTCGCCCGCAAGCCTCCAAGTGGACTGTCGCCCAAGGTGATATCGCCGCCGTGCGAACGCGCGATATCACGCGCAATCGCCAGCCCAAGGCCGGTGCCTCCTTCGTCCTGATTACGCGCGTCATCGAGTCGGAGAAATGGCTTGAATACTTCCTCGCGCAAATTCGCAGGAATGCCGGGACCGTCGTCATCGATGGTGACCGTGAGATAGCGATGGTCGCGATGACCTACGATCGCGATCGATGCAGCAAATCGCGCCGCATTCGATACGAGATTGCTGAAGCAGCGCTTGAAGGCCGCCGGGCGAACAGTGACGATCGGTGGCCCGTGAAAAACGACGCTTGTTTTATGTCCGTGACGCTCGGCATCGACTCGTAACTCGTCCAGGAATTCGGCCATATCGGTCGGCGCCGAAGTCTCGCCGCTGTCGCCACGCGCGAAGGCCAGATAGGCCTCGAGCATGCGAGCCATCTCGTCGGTGTCCTTCTTCATCGCGTCCACTTCCGGCGAGTCTTTGATCAGTGCAAGTTCAAGTTTGAAGCGCGTCAGGACGGTTCGCAGATCGTGAGACACGCCCGCAAGCATAGCCGTACGTTGCTCCATCGCACGTTCAATGCGCGTCTTCATCTCGATGAAGGCAGCGGCCGCACGCCGCACCTCTCGCGCGCCACGCGGTCGGAAATTCGGTGCCTCTCGGCCCTTACCGAAGCTTTCTGCAGCATCGGCAAGGCGGAGAATCGGCTTGATCTGATTACGCAGAAAAATGATCGCGACAATCAACAGCACCGTCGAGGTGCCGACCATCCATAGCAGGAAGATTTCCGAATTGGAGACGTAGGCGGCACTTCGACGCGCAAAAACGCGCATAACTGTGTTGTCGAGCTGGACCCGGATTTCCAGCAGTGCCGATTTGCCGACGGTGTCGATCCAATAAGGCCGCCCGATCTGCCTGCGTAGCTCGTCTGAAAGTGCCTGATCCAGCAGCGAAAAGAAGGGCTTGGGACCGGGCGGCGGCATGTCAGCCAAGGGCAGAAAATCAACCACCAGGCCGAGGCGGTCCTGTGCGATGCGCCGGATCTGCGTCTGGTCGGCATCCTGCGGATAGCCGCGATAAATATCGATCAGCGCGGCGATGTCCTGCACGACGCTGGCGGACAGCCGCTGCGTTACAACGTTCCAATGTCGCTCCATGAACACGAAAGCAATCACCGACTGAAGGATCACCATAGGCGCAATGATGATCAGCAGCGCTCGCGCATAGAGCCCTTTGGGCATGCCACTGTTGATCCAACGGCTGATGCGGCGCCAACCGTCGGCGACCTGGCCAAGTGTGCTGTGGATCTTTCGTACAGGAGGGATGGAGTCGTACCACTCCCAGGCTTCGCGCAAACGCGTCAGCACGGTGCGAACACCGTTCGTAATATCCAGGCTGGTCATGAGGTGATCACCAACCGGTAACCGATTCCACGCACGGTCTGTACAAAGAGCGGATTTGCGGGATTGCGTTCGATCTTGCGCCGCAGGCGATTGACCTGCACATCCACCGCGCGCTCGCTTACCGAGCCGCCATTCCCGGCAAGCGAAAGCCGCGGCACGGTTTCGCCGGGAGCATGCGCAAGAATCCGCAACATTTCTCGCTCGCGGTCAGTCAGCCGGATGACCTCCTCGCCTTTCCTCAATTCGCCACGCGCGAGATGATAGACGAACGGGCCAAAGCGAACCGATTCTGACCGGGCGGCGAGCTCGCGGGTTGCGCGCGTTTGAGGATGTTGGCGATGCGCAGCGACAGTTCACGTGGCTCGAAAGGCTTCGAAAGATAATCGTCGGCGCCGATCTCCAGCCCCTTGATGCGGCTTTCGGCTGCGTCGCGCGCGGTCAACATCAGAATCGGAACGGTCGAGTCACCGCGAATTGCCTTGGCGAGATCGAAACCAGATCTGCCCGGCATCATCACGTCGAGGATGAGCAAATCGAAACTCAGGCCCTTCAGCTTCGCGCGCGGCATCCAGACGCGGTTTCCGCCGTGGTTACGCGGTAGCCTTCACCGGTCAGAAATCGCGAAAGCAGGTCACGAATACGGCGGTCATCATCGACCACCAGCAGATGCGGCGCGTCGTCGGGAAGTGCGGCGGGCAGCGTCATAGCCAAAGCTTCTCGCTCCTTTACTCAATCCCGAGCTTTCGATGCTCGATCGGCCCGCGCTATCAAGCGGAGCACGCCATCACGGTTATCGGCATCGATCATTGAGGTCAGAAAGCGGCGAGCGGCCTCGTGTGCGTTGGGACCGAGCTCGCCAAATGCACGGCCGATCCTTTGCGTTTGCAGCGTCGCAAGCTTTAGATGCGAGAGTCTCGCCTTTCGCTGTCGCATATAACAAACGCTGTCGGCGATCTTCCGCGCCCTCTTTCTGCGAAACGTACCCTTGGTCGATCAGTTGCTTGAGCACGCGACCCAGCGACTGTTTTGTGATGTTGAGGATCTCAAGTAAGTCCGCAACCTTTATGCCCGGGTTGCGGTTGACGAAATGCAGCACCCGATGGTGCGCGCGACCGAAACCCAACTTGAGGAGCACCTCATCCGGATCACCGACGAAGTCGCGGTAGGCAAAAACAAGAGCTCGATGATGTCCCAGATCGGCTCAGCTGATCCGCCCGTGAGGAGCGGGCCGTTGAGCCAAGCTGTTCTCGGCAGTTGCGGTCTTGGCGCCGAGATTTATGTCAGCCATATTGACATATTTTGGATTTATGTTACAAAAACAGTGCGACAGACGAAAGGATCGTACCGAAATGGTCCTTTTCCTGTTCGCGGAGTGCTGGACGGACCGATAGGTCCGTTTCGGTCCTAGTCATACCGGGTGTTGCCCTGGGACGCAAAGTGTTGGCATCGGCCCGAAAAATGCGCCATCACGAGCGGCAGCAAGCCTGGCTGCGGCGAAGGAGGTATGTCATGGCTGCGCAATCCTATGACCGCCTCGAAGGGGTCATCTGGTACGACGGCAAGCTCGTGCCGTGGAACGAAGGCCAACCTCCATGTGCTCGAGCCACGGGCTGCACTATGCCAGCTGTCGTGTTCGAGGGCGAGCGCGCCTACGGCGGCAAAATATTCAAGAGCACCGAGCATTCCGAACGGCTGAAGCGCTCGGCCAACATCCTCGACTTCGAAATTCCCTATTCCGTGGCCGAAATCGATGCCGCCAAGAAGCTGGTCGTCGATAAGAACGGAAAGAAGGAAGCCTATGTCCGCCCGGTCGCCTGGCGCGGATCCGAAATGATGGGCGTTTCGGCGCAGAGCCAACACTATCCATCTCGCCATCGCGAGCTGGGAATGGCCGAGCTATTTCGACCCTGAGCAGCGGCTCAAGGGAATCCGGCTCGATCTCGCCGAATATCGCCGACCTGATCCGAAGACTGCGCCGTGCTCGCGCCAAGGCGGCAGGTCTCTACATGATCTGCACAATCTCGAAGCACAGGGCCGAGCGCAAAGGCTACGCCGATGCCATGATGCTGGACTGGGAAGGTCGCGTGGCAGAGTGCACGGGTGCCAATATCTTCTTCGTCACGAGACGGCAAGATTCACACGCCGATCGCCGATTGTTTCCTCGACGGTATTACCCGACAGACCGTCATCGGCCTTGCACGCAAGCGCGGTCTTGAGGTGATCGAGCGTCGCATTATGCCCGACGAGCTGACAGATTTTTCCGAGTGCTTCATCACCGGTTCCGCAGCGGAGGTGACCGCTGTGGCGGAGATTGCCCACTGGAATTTCAATCCCGGGGGCATCACGAGGACGCTGATGGATGACTATACAGCGGAAGTGAACCCAAAGCGGCGGCCGCTTGAATTTATATTTTTAAGGCAACCCCGTGTGGCTCCTGCGGACGCACCAGCGTGACGTAACGAACTGCATTGCCTGACACAAATAGGTCCATCCGCTCATCAAGCACTCGACGCCGACTTTGCGATGCATGTCGAAGCAGCAATGCGCCCCTTTTGTCGAAGCGCGACAAAGCCGGTGTGGAAATAGTCTAGATCGGGCCTTCGACTTACAAACCCGACGATGTCGCCGCGTTCAAGCTTGCTGCTGCTGGCAAGAAAAATGGTGCTAGGAATAACGCTCATCGCGAACCGCCGTTTGCTGAGCCCAGGCTGGGAGTCGACAGTCTTGTTCGATTTCGATCGCTCCGTTCAGGCGCACCCAGTGACACGTGCCGTTATCGACGTTGTGCTGGCACCATTCGAAGAAATAATGATTGCGATCGCGCCAGCGCCACGGTCCCATTGTGATAGCGAACACTCCGCAGGACGGTATCGAACTCACTGCGATTGCCTGCAATTGCGGCGGCTAGCACGGTTTCGCAAAACGTGACGCAATCGAAGCGTCGTCGCGTACGACGAATTTTTCCGGCCGCGTCGGGCCACCGATCAATGTGTAGCCCAGGTAGCGTGTGCCACGCAGGGTACCTGAAATGAAATCGATCTTTGCGAGACGGTGCCCTTCTGGCGAGCCTCGTTGATGAGCCGACCGATGCGGGTTTCTGCGGCTGGGGCTTGGCTGTGGCGATCAGCGCGCCGGCGGCGCCACCAAACAGGCGAATAAAGGAGCGTCGGTTTGCGACCACGTTAGATGACAATTGACCACCCGGCTCCGTCAATCCTTGACCACGACCAGCCTGTCCACGCCGGATCCGGCGCCCCAGACCTCCCCCGGCCGACCCAGCAGCTGCCGCACGGATGCCCGCGCTTATCGCTTGGAAAGCTCGAATGTTTCTGTGGCCGGGTCGAAACGGTGGATTGCATTGGCTACGAAATCAGTGACCCAAACCTTGTCATTGTTGTCCACATACACCGCGTAGCAACCGCCTTTGCTCTTCGGCAGATTCCAGACCTTCCAGGTCTTGTTCATCGGATCGTAGCGACCGATCTCGCCGCTGTTCCAGAAACTCACCCACAAAAGGCCCTTGGAGTCGGACCAGATGCGGCGCGGACCGACGCCAGAGCTTTGACGGCGCGGTACCATCAGCGCGTCACCACTCACGGTGTCGATTTTGGCAATGTGATCGCCCGCAAGCGAGGCACTACCAGACCTCACCATTCGGCGTGGTCGCTGATGCCAGTCAGGGTCCAAATGCCTTTCGGCGCTTTCCAGGCCTCTACTTTGCCAGTCGCCGGATCAACCCGGCCATAGACACCGTTTTGGCCGGTGAACCAAAGTATGCCTTTTCGATCGAACGTCGCGGTATTGAGATTGGCGCTGGGGAACTCCCTGGGCAGCGGAAATAATTTCACCGCCTTGGATGAAGGATCAAAGCGCGCAATCGCGTTCTGTCCCCCTTCGGTGATCCACGCTGCACGGTCGGGACCAACGATCACACCGTGTGGCGCGCACCAGACCCGAGCGCATACGTGTTGACTTTGCCGGTCTTCGGATCGAGGATCCCGAGCGCACCCTGATTTTGCGCCGTATACCAGACGCGTACCGTCAGGGGCAGGCGCAACATCGTGCGGATGAGCACCGTTCGGTACTTCAAAATATCTGACCTGAGCGCGCCGGCGCGTGCCGAAGCAGCTTAGAGCGACCGCGATTGCTACAACGAGTATCGGAACCATTTTGGTCTCCCGCTGTCGACCGCGCGGAATCATTCCGCCGCTTCACGCCGGGCCGGCGCGCAGTCCATCGCGCGGCCGCCATCGTCCGCAGCCGTGGCATCAACCCATGTTTTCCGCTTGTCGTCTCGACCCAGTTTTCCAGAACGGCGCGCGGGTTTTCAGATAATCCACGAGGAACTCGGCGGCGGCAACGCCGCTTCTACGATGGACGACGCCGTCACAACGGCGAGCACAATGTCTTGCTCGCCAGGTACGATGCGTCATGTCGGTGAACAATTGTGCGCGCCTAACAGCGGCCAGCGGGTGGCCGCTTCCTTGACATGCCGTTCGATCTCGGCTTCCGCCATGCCGGATAGTACTCGCGCGTGAGCCGCGATCGGCTCGCCGCGATCGTCTCCCTGCAGATTCCTGCAAGCGTCACTACCGCGCCAACATCGGTCCGGCCGCGCGTAGCTCCGCCGTCACCGCGGCGGCGTCAGATAGTTGCCGCGTTGCAACCGTACGGTCGCTTTCATCCGCTTAATGCACGGCGCGCTCGCTCTGGCGAGGCTATCCGCCCGTCATGGGCGGAAAAAACGCGATTTCGCCAGCTTCCTTGATCGATGCATCTGGCCGCACATGACGCTGGTCTATGGCCGCTCGGATTACATTCGGGTTTTCGAAAGCGTGGGCATATTCTTCACCGCGCGACGCGAGCCACGCCATTAGCTCTCCAGCCGTTCGCACGCCTGCAGGCGCCTCGATGTCACTTCCTCAGGTTGCCATTTTGCCGACGCTTGCTTTCACGCACCCACGCGAAAATAACGCAACCGTGTAGTCATTCATCGTGACCATATATCGGGCAAGCCTGCACGCATGTAGTCCCAGCCGATTGCCCAAGCAATACGTAACC